>OGYW01000702.1_pt1 | contig 31496 bp, 28 predicted proteins | sample 1576621 | NCBI WGS metagenome assembly OGYW01 (sample SAMEA3541528, study PRJEB24748) | human gut metagenome | biome: human gut; feature: human-associated habitat; material: faeces | place: China | collected 2012 | reverse complement strand
CCGGCTGTGGAAGCGATCCAGGCATGTCCTTCGGACGATATCAAGGAAATCCTCGAAGCCGGAGCGAAAGCCGCCCTTGCCGGTGCTGCTTCGACCGTAGAAATGAAAGCCAACTTCGGCCGTGCCCGTAACTACGGCGAACGCTCCGTCGGTTATGCCGACAGCGGTGCTACCTCTTGGAGTTGCATGTTTGAATCGTTCGCGCAAGCGCTTTGAGAAATTAAGAATTAAAAATTAAAAATTAAGAAAGGAAAAAAGCTATGGCAGATATGGATGGGTTCAGAGAAGCGAATAATTTCGGCTTCGGACAAACTTCCCAATTCGACAATTTTCATGTAAAAGGTGCGTCTAACTACTCTTGGGGTATGAAAGACCGCCTCTCTCGTATCTTCAACCCGAAAACAGGTCGTGCCGTCATGTTGGCATTCGACCATGGGTTTATCATGGGTCCGACTTCAGGTTTGGAACGTATCGACCTGAATATCGTTCCCCTCGTACAATATGCCGACTGTATCATGTGTACGCGCGGTATCTTGCAGACTTCCATTCCCGCCAACATCAACAAGCCCGTCTGCCTTCGTTCGGATGCCGGTTCTACGATCCTGACGGAATTGAACCGTAACGTTTTGATCGATATCGAAGATGCGATCCGTTACAATGCTTCCGCTATGGCAGTCATGTTCTCTGCCGGCGACGGCGAACAGGAAGCCATCACGGCAGCCAACCTGGTGGAAGCTGTCGATATGGGGAACCGCTATGGCATCCCCGTCATGGGTGTGACGGCTGTCGGCAAACAGATGGCACGCGACTCCCGTTACTTCGCACTCGCATCGCGCGTATGCGCCGAGAACGGTGCTTCTATCGTGAAGACTTACTACTGCGACGGTTTCGAAAAGGTAGCTGCCGCCTGTCCGGTTCCCGTTGTGATCGCCGGAGGTAAGAAACTGCCTGAAAAGGAAGCACTCGAACTCTGCTACAACGCCGTTAACGACGGTGCTGCCGGTGTCGATATGGGACGTAACGTCTTCCAGAGCGAAAACCCTGCCGCCATGATCCAGGCCGTACACGCTGTCGTACACGAAGGCTTGACACCGGAACAAGGTTTCGAAATGTTCAAGGATTTACAATAATGTGCTAATGGGTCAATATGCCAATGTACCAATGGAATGAATGTCCCATTTGGAGTATTTCACCGGCATATTGGCACATTCGCAAATTGATAAATTATTAGTTATGCATAAATTATTTACTTATCTCTGTTCCGCATTGTTGCTGGTAACCGCTACATCCTGCGAGAAGAAGACAGAAAAATTGCTGTTGGGTGGTTCCGGTTGGAACAAGATCGTGATCATCGATAAGAACACCAAGCAGGTAGAGTGGGAGCATCCCCTCGAAAAAGGCTGGGAATGCAACTCCGCTGTTGCCACTCCCGACGGGAATATCCTCTTTGCCTATGCCAGAGGTGCGAAGCTGATTGACCGCAACCATCAGGAGATCTGGAATATTGCCGCTCCCGATACCTGTGAGATGCAGACCGCCCGCGTGTTGCCCGACGGTAACTATCTTTTGGGTTGGGTAGGCCATCCGGCTGTCATCATGGAGGTGAGCCCGAAGGGAGAAATCCTGTCGCGTACCGAATATGAGACAGGCATCGAACATCCGCATGCCCAGTTCCGCCAGCTGAACAAGAATGCCCGCGGTAACTACCTGATGCCCCTCTTTGCCACTTCCGACGTGCGCGAGATCTCTCCGCGAGGCGAAGTCGTGAAGATCACCCGTCTCGAAGGAACGCCTTTCACGACATTGGCATTGGCTAACGGGAACCATTGGGTTGCCTGTGGTGACGGTCACTCCCTGATGGAAGTGAACCTCGACAACGGCGAAGTAGCCCGCCGTTACGGTGAGAACGATATCAAAGGCGCCCGCCTGTTCTTCGTTGCCGGCTTGCTTCCTGCAAAGGATGGCGGCCTGTACGTCTGCAACTGGCAGGGACATGACAAGAATGCCGTAGAGGCCAACAGCCCCCAGGTATTCGAAATCAATGATAAAGGTGAAGTGATCTGGAATCTGAACGATAACGAAAGGTTCGGTATGATTTCTACGATTAGCACGATCGAATAGGTCACTGGTTTCATCACGTTTTTTCAGGCACGGATTTCTTTGAAATTCGTGCCTGAATCATATCTGCCTATATCTTTCCCTTCCTGTGTCTCTTTGAAAAAAATAGTGACGCTCTCTATCCATGCAGATTCCCATAACAATAAAATGACTAAAAAAACGTACGTTTCTTTTAGTCATTTTGATGGGGCAAATATACTTAAAATATTTGAAATTCACACATCTTCGTTTATTTTTTATTTTCCTGTCTGCCAAATATATCGAGTCTTTTGCACGCTATTTTCCGAAAGCCAACAGTTAACAATCTTTCGTAAATGGAATGACTAAAAGAAACGTACGTTTCTTTTAGTCATTTTGTAGACACTTAATCTTCATATGTCCAGACTGTTATGTCTTTTTCTGCTTTGGGACTGACGAGCTTTTGTGTGGAATGTATTGTTTGTTAAGTTGTTGTAAATCATATTGTTTCAAAAATAGGTTAACAGAGTGAAAAAATATATCCCGTTCTTTTGCCCGTTCTATCGGAAAGAGAAGGATAGACAATCTACTTATTTAGAAACAGTATAATTTTAGTATAAAATCGATATGATTTTGATAATGCTTGATATTCAATAAATATTATATATGATAAGATGTGCTATACCGCTTTCTAATCTATATATTATTTGATTTTTTTAGTTAGAGCAAAATAGAATTAATCCTTGATAATCATTGGATATTTATAATGATGTCAAACTATTGATTATTAGGTATATAAAAAATTAAAAGGTTTGAATTTCAAATAAATTAACTATCTTTGTGCGCTCTTGGGAAAATATATATTCAGTGTATAAAAGCTGTTTGAACAGCTTTTATTTTGTGCTATATAGCACAAAATAAACAACGTGCAGTAACCCTTTTAATATTTTATTAAGATATTTTGCTGCCAAAATCGATTTCTATTCGTTATTCCACTATTGGGACTGACGAACTTTGTTGTAGGGTAATAAATTCTTTAATTATATGAAAATCAATGATTTACTATTAAGATTAACGAAAGAGAAATACCTCAATCGCTGGATAATTTTTTTGATTGACCTGTTCCTTTCCGTCTTTTCGACCGTTACTTCTTTGGCTTTGGTCAGTTATATTCTGGATTGGAACTATACCGACCAGATCATTCTGACGGTTTTTCTGGCGTCGTTGTTCTGTAGCACTGCCAGCTTTCTTGTTTGCCAGACCTATAAAGGCATTATTCGCCATTCCGCCTTTACTGAAACCGGACGCATCGCCATGTCCTCTTCACTGAAAGTGGCGACCATCCTGCCGGTTCTTTTGTTTACGACCGGCCTTCTTTCCTTTCGTGGTTTCCTGCTGGGAAGTGTGGTGGATTTCTTCCTCACTTTTTTTATCCTGACGATCTTCCGTGCTTTCCTGATCACGCTCTATACCTTTATGGTGAGCAGCATTGCATCCAACCGGAAAGACAAGCTTTTCATATTCGGGCATGAAGATTCTTCTCCCGCCCTATTGAACGATTCCTTTCTGCGTGAAAACTCATCCTATCAGGTGGAAGGCTTCCTCCGTTTCGGCCAGCGTGTCTCCATGCGCATCGGTTTGTATAAGGTCTATTTCATTACCGACCAAGAGGAATTCAGCCGTTTGGTGAACCGCTACAATATCAAGGCGATCCTCTTTACGGACTATAAGGCGGTGAAGGAAGAAAGCGAACGTCTGGTTCGTTTCTGCGAAAAAGAAAAAGTCCGTATGTTGCTCCTTCCTTCTTTGGACGAACTGAAAGGAGGCAAACTGAAGATGCGCGCCCTTCCCGAAGTCCGCATCGAAGACCTGTTAGGACGCGAAGAGATCCGTATCAACATGGAGGAGATCGCAGGTTCCCTGAAAGGCAAAGTCGTTTTGGTCACCGGAGCCGCCGGTTCCATCGGTAGCGAACTCTGTCGCCAACTCTGCCATTTCGGGCTGAAGCAATTGGTTCTGTTCGACAGTGCCGAAACCCCGATGCATAACATCCGGCTGGAGCTGGAAGAAAAATTCCCCGATGTCGAGTTTACCCCGGTCATGGGAGACATTCGCATGATTCATCGTGTCGAAAGCATCTATCAGCGTTTCCATCCCCAGTTGGTCTTCCATGCCGCCGCCTACAAACATGTGCCCCTGATGGAAGAGAACCCCTGCGAAGCTGTCCATACGAATGTCTACGGTACGCGTAACGTAGCCGATATGGCAGTCAAGTACGACGTAGACAAGTTCATCATGGTCTCGACCGATAAAGCCGTCAACCCGACCAATGTCATGGGAGCGTCCAAGCGTTTGGCGGAGATGTATGTGCAAAGCCTGAGCATCGCTATCAGCAAAGGCCGGCATTCCGGTAAAACCCGTTTTATCACCACCCGTTTCGGCAACGTGTTAGGCAGCAATGGTTCCGTCATTCCCCGTTTCCGCGAACAGTTAGCAAAGGGTGGCCCTCTGACCGTCACCCATCCCGACATCATCCGCTACTTCATGACGATCCCCGAAGCCTGCCGCTTGGTTTTGGAAGCTGCCTTTATGGGTAAAGGAAACGAAATCTTCGTTTTCGATATGGGAACCCCTGTGAAGATCGCCAATCTGGCACGCCGCATGATCGAACTGGCAGGTCTTATCCCCGGCGAGGATATCGAGATCAAATATACCGGTCTCCGTCCGGGCGAAAAGCTCTATGAAGAACTGTTGGCAACGAAAGAAAATACATTACCTACGAAAAACGAAAAGATCTACCGTGCCCAAGTCCGGGAATACGATTACGAAGACATCTGTACGGTCATGTCCCCCTTGATCGACCTCGCGATCAAAGTAGACAAAATGGGAACCGTCCGAATGATGAAAGGAATCGTGCCTGAGTTCAAGAGCAAGAATTCGGTATATGAAGTGCTGGACAAAGAATGAAAGTTTTCTATTGGGTAAAACTTTATTATGAAATTCGGTTGACTCGCGATTTAAATGATGTTTCTGTGTTTGGAAATATGCTAACCTAATCTCATAAAGAACGCTAATAGTTTGGGCTATGGTAGAAAAATAGATTGTTTGGTGATTGATTTGAATTTAATAATATAATATGAGTGCTTTTAAAAATAAAGTCTTGTTGATAACAGGTGGTACAGGTAGTTTTGGAAATGCTGTCTTGCGTCGTTTTTTAGACAGTGATATCAGAGAAATCCGTATCTTGTCTCGTGATGAAAAGAAACAAGATGATATGCGCCATCATCTTCAAGCTGAGCGACCAGAGGTGGCTGCTAAAGTGAAATTCTATATCGGAAATGTCCGTCAACGTGAAGCTGTCGACTTTGCAATGAACGGAGTTGACTATGTTTTCGCTGCAGCGGCGTTGAAGCAAGTCCCTTCTTGTGAGTTTTTTCCGATGGAAGCGGTGCGAACCAATGTAGAAGGAACGAACAATGTGCTTCTTTCTGCTATCGCTCATGGAGTAAAGAATGTGGTGGTTTTGTCTACCGATAAGGCTGCTTATCCTATTAATGCTATGGGAATTTCCAAAGCGATGATGGAGAAGGTTGCGATCGCCCAAGGTCGTGCTTTAGGAACTAATGCGCAGACTACTATTTGCTGTACTCGTTATGGTAATGTGATGGCAAGCCGTGGTTCTGTGATTCCTCTTTGGGTGGAGCAGATGATGAGTGGCAAGGCAATTACGATCACAGATCCTGATATGACCCGTTTCATGATGACACTTGATGATGCCGTTGACCTCGTTATTTATGCATTTATGCATGGAGAAAATGGAGATCTCTTTGTTCAAAAGGCGCCGGCGGCTACTTTGTCTGTCCTGGCACAGGCGTTGAAAGAGACATACGCGCAGATCGATCCGAAGTATCTGGATACGGAGGTGAAGGTGATCGGCACACGTCATGGAGAAAAACTGTTTGAAACCCTTGTGACACGCGAGGAGATGGCGAAAGCGATCGATATGGGCGACTATTACCGCATCCCTTGCGATACGCGCGACCTGAACTACGACAAGTACTTTACCGAAGGAAGCGAATGCCTGTCCAAGATCGAGGACTATCATAGCCATAACACGACTCGTCTGGATGTCGAAGGAATGAAAAAGCTGTTACTCCGCCTACGTTTTATTCAGGAAGACCTCGGATTGATCGAACGGGCAAAACCGAGAGAAATCAGAAGCGAATAAACCTGCTTCGTGCCAAGCCTCAAAACTTCAAACTTAAAATTTAAAAGAGATGAACATATTAGTAACCGGTGCCAAAGGCTTCATCGGTCGGAATCTTGTATCCCAACTTCATAATATCCAGTCGGGAAAGGCTCGCAATTATCCTGTTTCAGGGACTGAACTGAAAGTCTTCGAATATGATACGGACAGCGACCCGGCCGAATTGGACGTCTATTGCAAGAATGCCGATTTTGTCTTTAACCTGGCCGGGGTGAACCGCCCGAAAGACCAGTCGGAGTTTATGAAGGGGAATTTCGGTTTCGCTTCTCTCTTGTTGGATACGCTGAAGAAACACGGTAATACCTGTCCGGTGATGATCTCATCGTCTACGCAGGCTGCGCTGGATAATCCGTATGGCGAGTCGAAGCGGGCGGGAGAGAACCTTCTGTTCGAGTATGCCGAAGAGACGGGTGCGAGAGTCCTGGTCTATCGTTTTCCGAATGTGTTCGGGAAATGGTGCCGCCCGAACTATAACAGTGCAGTGGCGACTTTCTGCAATAATATCGCGAACGACCTGCCTATCCATGTGAATGATCCGAAGGTGGTGATGAACCTGGTCTATGTAGACGATGTGGTCGACGAGTTGATCGCCGCCTTGTCGGGGGGCGAACACCGCGAGGGAAACTATTGTGCCGTTCCGGTGGTCCATACCATAACGTTGGGCGGGATTGTCGACCTGCTTTATTCTTTCAAGGAGATGCCGGGTAACCTCACAGTTCCCGATTTGGGCGATCCTTTCACGAAGAAGCTCTATTCGACCTATCTGTCTTATTTACCGAAAGAGAAGTTCATCTATCCGGTACAGATGAAGACGGACGACCGGGGGAGCTTCACTGAGATCATCCGCACGCCGGATAGAGGCCAGTTCTCGGTGAACATCTCCAAGCCGGGCGTAACCAAGGGACAGCATTGGCATCACACCAAGAATGAAAAATTTGTGGTGGTGAGTGGTCACGGTCTGATCCGGTTGCGTAAGATCGGGACGGACGAGGTGGTCGACTTTGAGGTCAGCGGCGAGAAGATAGAGGTAATAGAAATGATACCGGGCTACACACATAATATCATCAATCTATCCCAAACAGAAGATCTGGTTACCTTCATGTGGGCGAATGAACCTTTCGACCCCAATAGGCCGGATACCTATTTTGAAACAGTAGAAACAAAAAATTAAGACAAGATGGAAGTCAGAACAGACTATAGCCAAATAAAATTTCAGAACAACGGAAAATTGAAACTATTGATCATCGTCGGGACCCGTCCGGAGATTATTCGTTTGGCAGCCGTGATTAATAAATGTCGGCACTATTTTGATACGTTATTAGCCCATACCGGTCAGAACTACGATTATAATCTGAACGGAGTCTTTTTCCGAGATCTGAAACTGAAGGATCCGGAGGTTTATATGGACGCTGTGGGCGATGATTTAGGAGCTACTATGGGTAATATTATCAATGCCAGTTATAAGTTGATGGCTCAGACACAACCGGATGCTGTACTGGTATTAGGCGATACCAACTCCTGTTTGTCTGTGATCGGAGCTAAACGTCTGCATATCCCAATCTTCCACATGGAGGCCGGTAACCGCTGCAAAGACGAATGCTTGCCGGAAGAGACGAATCGTCGTATTGTGGATATTATCTCGGATGTCAATGTCTGTTACTCCGAACATGCTCGTCGTTATCTGGCAGACTGTGGACTGCCTAAAGAGCGAACCTACGTATCTGGTTCACCTATGGCAGAGGTGTTACATGAAAACCTGAAGGATATTGAAGCTAGCGATATTCATGCTCGTTTAGGTTTGGAAAAGGGTAAATATATCTTACTTTCTGCTCATCGTGAAGAAAATATCGATACTGAAAAGAACTTTTTCTCGCTCTTCAATGCTATTAATGCCATGACTGCAAAATATGATATGCCGATTCTTTACAGTTGTCATCCCCGTAGCCGTAAACGTTTGGAAGCAAGCGGATTCCAATTGGATAAACGGGTACTTCAGCATGAACCGTTAGGTTTTCACGATTACAACTGTTTGCAGATGAATGCGTTTGCCGTGGTGAGTGATAGCGGAACATTACCGGAAGAAAGTAGTTTCTTTACCTCTGTCGGTCATCCTTTTCCTGCTATCTGTATTCGTACAAGCACCGAACGACCGGAGTCGTTGGACAAAGCCGGTTTCGTTTTGGCTGGTATTGATGAGAAATCCTTATTACAGGCTGTCGACACAGCGATCGAGTTACATCAGAATGGTGACTATGGCACACCTGTTCCCACTTATACAGATGAGAATGTTTCTATTAAGATGGTGAAACTGATCCAAAGCTATACTGGAGTGGTGAATAAGATGGTGTGGAGGAAAGAATAGAAGAGTCAAACTGGATATTTACGGAGATATATGAAAAATCTTATAATAGTAGGGGCAGGGGGATATGCTAAGTCAGTCCTTGATTCTCTTGATCATATGAATTTTAGAATGGTAGGATACATTGATGATGTGAAACCGAAAGGCATTGACCATTTAGGATTTCCTGTTCTTGGAAATGATATAGATTGTATTGAAAATATTACAGAATACGTTTATTTTGTCGCTATAGGAAATAACTCTAAACGAAAAGTTTGGTTTGATAAACTTAAAAAAAATAATCTTTCTCTTATTAATGTGATTGATAAGTCTGCATTAGTATCTTATGCGACAACTATTGGGGAAGGTTGTTTTATAGGTAAACTTGTAATTCTTAATCATGGTAGTTCAATAGGTGACAATTGTGTCATTAATACTCGTGCACTCGTAGAACATGGTTGTCATATTATGGATCATGTGAATATTTCAACAAATGCAACACTAAATGGGGATGTTGTTTGTGAAGATGGAAGTTTTGTGGGAAGTGGAACAGTTATTAATGGGCAGTTAACGATTGGAACTTGGGCATTAGTAGGCTCAGGTGCTGTAGTAATCAGGGATGTGAAACCTCATACAACAGTAGTTGGGGTACCTGCCAAAGAGATTCAGTCAACCAATCATAAATATAATTAAAAATATGAAGCATATATATATAATTGCAGAAATAGGATGTAACCATTGTGGGGATTATGACTTAGCGAAAAAGATGGTTGATGAAGCTAAGAATTGCGGTGTAGATGCAGTTAAATTCCAAACATTTAAAGCGGCTGAACTTATATCTCATTATGCTCCTAAAGCAGATTACCAAAAAATAACAACAGGCAATGATGAGAACCAATTAGAAATGACACGAAAGCTTGAACTTCCGTATGATGAATTTATCAAGCTTCGAGATTATGCTATTAGTCTTGGTCTTGAGACTTTTTCTACCCCTTTTGATATGGATTCTATTGATTTCTTGGAGAAAAATGGACAGACTATTTGGAAGATTCCTTCAGGCGAAGTAACAAATCTTCCTTTTCTTGAGCGCATAGCAAAGTTTAAGGTAGCAGGGAAAAAAATCATTCTTTCAACAGGTATGTGTACAGTTGAAGAAATTCATCAAGCAGTAGATATTATCTGTAAATATGAAGATTCTTCAAATCTAATCATACTGCATTGTAATACAGAGTATCCAACACCAGATATTGATGTGAATCTTAGTGCTATTGATACACTCCACAAAGAGTTTCCCGGTATAGCAATAGGTTTTTCTGATCATTCTGTTGGTTATGTAGCGTCCGTTGGAGCTTGTATGAAGAATATTGTACTGATAGAGAAGCATTTTACACTTAATAAGGAATTTCCTGGACCCGATCACAAAGCTTCTGCGACACCGGCAGAACTCAAAGAACTCTGTCAAAATGTTCGACGTATTGAGATTATTGCAGGTGAAGGCGGTAAAAAAGTTACAGAATCTGAAAGACGTAATATAAATATTGCTCGTAAATCAATTGTAGCTCGAACTGTGATCAAAAAAGGTGAAATTTTCACGGAAAAGAATCTTACATGTAAGCGTCCTGGTAATGGAATCAGTCCTATGGAATGGTATAATATGCTTGGACAGGTTGCTACAAGAGATTTTAGTGAAGATGAATTAATTGATTTTTGCGAATAAAGATGTCAATAGATAATATATGTATATTAACAGTTGGTTGGATAGCTTATCTGCGAAACTTGAAATCTGAATATATACTAGATAATCTTCATTTTTTAACGAAGGATATGCTAAACTTGAAGAGATATTACTTAATGTACTTAAAATATGAAACAATACAAAGTCGCTTTTGCCACAGGATCCCGTGCTGATTATGGAATCGTACGCAATTATATAGCTAAACTTAATACTGATCCAGAGGTAGATTTCTCTATTCTTGTTACCGGATCACTGCTTTCTGCCGAATTTGGAAACGCAGTTAGTATCATTGAACAAGATGGTTTCCATATTGATTATAAGGATGCCATTCTTCAGAAGATGGGTTCATTGCATGAAACTTGCCATATTATGGCCCAAACACTTGATGATTTTAGCTTTTTTTTTTCTGATCATAAGTACGATCTTCTTATTGTTCTTGGTGATCGGTATGAGATATACAGTGTTTCTATTGCAGCTGCAATGCACAGGATTCCTATCTTACATCTCCATGGAGGTGAATTAACTGTAGCCAATTATGATGAATTTATTCGTCATTCGATCACTAAGATGGCAACATGGCATATAACAAGTACAGAGGAATATCGTAATCGTGTAATTCAGTTAGGTGAAAGACCTGAGAATGTCTATTATTTAGGAGCTTTGGGAGCCGAAAACTGTTTGCATATCAATATGAAAAATGTACCAACAGAATTACATAATTTAGGTGATTCGTTTATTGTTCTTTTCCACCCTGAAACCCTCAATAACGTGTCGCCGTTAGAACAAATTGAAGAAATTCTTAAAGCGATAGAGCCATACACAAAGAACTATAATTTTATTTTTATAGGTTCAAATGCTGACACCCATGCTGATTTGATAACTTGTCGCGTTAAAGAATTTTGTAATGATCATGTCAATTGCCACTTTTATAGTAATCTGCATCCGGATGGTTATCATTATGTTGTTAAACAATCAATAGCACTTATAGGAAATTCAAGCAGTGGTATTATTGAAGTTCCTTCTTTGGGTAGTTGCACTATTAATATTGGTGATCGTCAGACAGGACGGGTAAAGAGTAGTAGTATTTTGGATGTTCGTTGCAATGCAATTGCAATAGATAAGGCTATTCAATATACTATTGAACATAAAGATGAGCCAATATTAGAGACTCCATATTACAAGGAAAATTCAGCAGAACTTTATTATCAAACTACCATGAATATCCTTCATGAAGATAGACAACAGTACAAAAAGTTTTATGATGTTAAGTTGTAAAAATGTATGAAACGGATAGCAATAATACCTGCGCGTTCTGGGTCTAAAGGACTAAAAGATAAAAATATCATAAGACTATGTGGAAAGCCTCTTATTGTATATTCAATAGAAGCGGCATTAGATACTAAATTATTTGATCATATCATTGTTTCTACAGATTCTGAACACTATGCTGGAATCTCTCGTCAATATGGTGCAGAGGTAATGATGAGAGATGAAAAGCTATCGGATGATAAAGCTACAACTTATATGGTTTTGGAAGATATACTTAAAAATAGACTAATTGAGCCTATTGATTATTTTGTACTTCTCCAGCCAACATCTCCTCTTCGTACGTCTAAACATATTAAAGAGGCTATAGAAAAATTTGAATCAAGATATCAAGAGTTTGATTTCCTTGTTTCAATGAAAGAATCTGAACATGCGAAAGTTCTTGTGAACCCTATTGATGACGATGAAAGTTTAAAATATTTTGATACAGACTTCGCTAATTATCGGCGTCAGAATTACAAAGATTATTCTCCTAATGGTGCTATATTTATAGCAAAACCAAAGGAATATTTAGCGAAGAAACATTTTTTTGGTTCTCGTACGATTGCATATCGAATGAACAAAATTGATTCGATAGATATTGATGATAGTGTTGACTATCAATTAGCTAAAATATTGCTGAAAGATGAACAAAAATGTAAAAAGTAAACTTAGATCTTTAAAGAATCGTTTGTACTCATTATCCTTATATTTAAAGAATTATGGTGATAATGATGTCAGACTGAATGGGGCAAATCTTCGAAGAGTCAAAATAAGAATCAAAGGAAGCGGGAATCGGGTATATATTGACCCTGCTCAAACACTAGAAAATTCAAATATTTTTATAAATAGCTGTGGATCAGTTATTTGTGTTAGGGGGGTATGCTAACAATTTAAATATCTTGATAATGGATGATGGTAGTAATGTAACGATAGAAAGCAATACAACAATTAACGGGGCTGAATTTTGGATCACGGAAGGAAGGAATATCACGATAGGTGAAGATTGTATGTTCGCAAAGAATATACAATTGAGGACAGGTGATAATCATGCCATATTTCAGGGAAACAAACGATTAAACAAGGGAGGTTCCATTTCTATCGGCAATCACGTTTGGATAGGTGCTAATGCAAAGATCATGAAAGGAGTGGTGATACCTTCCGGATCAGTCATTGGCAATGCTTCATTAGTAACCAAGCCCCTCGAAGAAGGAAATGCGATATATGCAGGAACTCCGACGAAGTTGATTAAAAGTAATATTTATTGGTATAGAGATAAGAAGTATAGATTACTTGATAGGTTATAGATTGACAGAGGTAACGATACCATAATGTTGAACAGGCTATCGTGAGTAATTTGGAAAATTAGTTATAGTAATTAATGGCGAGTAGAATACAGAAATCTATAAAAAATGCCAAAGTAAATGTGATTTTTTATGTAATCACGGCTGTTTTGGCATTCTTTTCTCGTAAAGTTTTCTTAGATAATCTTGGTACAGAATTCTTAGGATTGTCGTCAACATTGGGAGATATACTCAATTTGATGAATATTACAGAATTAGGTATTGGTACTGCTGTTGGTGTCACTCTTTATAAACCCTTGTATAACGATGAAAGGGAAAAAATCAGTGACATTATTTCTGTTTATGGATTTCTCTATTCTCGAATTGGTTTGTTAATAGGGGGAGCCAGCATACTGTTATCTTGTTTTTTCCCATTACTTTTTAAGGATATAAATATGCCGTTAGGATTGGTATATTTCATGTTCTTTTCAATGGTATATGGTGCATTACTTAGTTATTTTATCAATTACCGGCAGATTATTCTTTCGGCTTCCCAAAATAACTATGTGATCATGTATCGCTATAATACGATTACAATCGTTAAAACATTGTTGCAAATGGCTTCTTCCTTTTTACCTTTTTGTTATATTTGGTGGATTGGGTTGGAGTTAGTAGCAGGAACCGTTAATTCGCTGATTTTACACCTTTCTGTCAAGAAACGCTATCCATGGCTCAACACATCCATAAAATTAGGAAAGGCAAAATTTAAAGATTACAAGGAGTTGTGGGTTAAAACAAAGCAGGTATTTGTATTAAAACTATCTCATCTAGTTTTCAATGGCTCTATAAATCTATTTATAGGTATATTTGTTTCATTTCCTATGGTTGCAATGTATGGTAACTATAATATGGTTATGAGTAAAATTACGGGTTTTGTCGATGGTCTATTTGTTGGAATGGAAGCAAGTGTGGGGAATCTTATCGCAGAAGGGGATAAGAATAAAACAATGCAACTGTTTTTTGAATTGCTGAGTATTCGTTATTTTTTAGCAGGATTGGTTAGTATTGTCTTGTTCTTAACAGTTCCAAGATTTATTGTTCTTTGGCTGGGAGAACAATATATCCTAGATTCGTCTATTTTAATTTTGCTTACATTACATATTTTCTTCCAGCAGGTACGTCTTACAGTTGATAATTTTAAGAATGGATATGGCTTGTATTCTGATGTATGGGCACCGGTTACTGAGGTAGTAATATGTGTTGGATTATGTATTATTTTAGGACAAAAATGGGGCTTAAATGGCATATTGCTTTCATTTGTTATCGCAGAATTTTTTATTAAAATGATTTGGAAACCATATTACCTTTTTAGTTTTGGATTTAGGGAATCAGTAATAAAACAATATTGGTGTATTATGATTAAATATGTATTTATATTCGTTATGACTATGATTGTTAATATACGAATTAATAATTTGATAGAATTTTGGTTTGATTCTTCATTATTGTTAGGATTTTTAGTATATACAATCATAATCGGAATATCTACCTTTTTGGTTATGTTCATGATGTTTGGTTTCTTTGATAGAAGTTTTAGGTCTATTCTTTTACGATTAAATTATTTTGTAAAAAGCAAATGAGAAAAATATATACAATAGCAAAAGCACTTAATATTTGTGTTAAAAGTTTATCTATAAACCCCGTTGCAACATATATAGATAAGAATTATCATCATTATACAGTGCCTGATTCTGAAGATATAGTATTATTAGGTATGCTAGAAGAAGATCCAAATTTAATTCTTCCTTCAAATGTTGTTGAACTAAGAAAAAATATGCTATATGAAGATACGGATTCTCTTTATGTAAAAGTAGGATCTGGATTGTTGAGAGTTCTGGCTACTAAAGATTCTTTTAAGATTGTATATCATCCATGTTCAGATATTGAAGTTTCTTTTTTTACATTGGAGATGCTGTTACGTATGTATGCACCCATGTATGGTCTTGTCTTTACTCATACAGCAGGTTTTATTTTGAATAATAAATTGACTGTGATAAATGCTTTTGGTGGAGTTGGAAAAACAGAGGTTATGATGTCTGCGCTAAACCGTGGTGCAAAATTTATTGCAGATGATTTTGCTATCATGAATGAATTTGGTCAGATATTTCCATATCCTAAAATGATCTATTTATGTGAATACCCTTACGATGATTCATTATTAGAGAAATTAAATAGGAATAAACTGTTATGGAGGGTTTATAATTACTGTAAAGATAGAAATGGTTTTTTCTCGAAAAGAGTGGCTGCAAGACTCGAATCTCAGTATTTTGGTATTAAGGTAGATTATCTTTTTGTGAGTAAAGAGGAAACGGAACTTAAGTTTTATAATATTGATCATTTTTATTGGGTTGATAGTAGTGATGAAACAGTGTTTAAGAAAATAGAATTTGAGGCTCTTTATAATAAAATGATGCTGTGTTTAGACATAGAGTCTCGCCGATACTTTGACTATGATGGTTATTTCCGTCTAAAGTATCCCTTTTTTAATATTTACAAATGTCTTCAAGGAAAAATAATTTCTTCTGTGTTAGATAATAATACGTTTAGGGGAGTGAATATAAGAGAAAGAAATTTTGAAGAACTTGCAAAGTTGTTGTTTTGTAATAATTAAAATAAATATACAATATGGATTATCGTGTCAATCATGCCGGAATGGATGTCGTATTTAAAACGGGTGACATTCAAGACAATTACCTTCAAGAATGTGTTGTAAAAGCTTTGCAATGCTTTTATGGCCATTTTTTACAGAATAACGATCAAAAGCCAATTGCTTTAACATATAGACTGACAGATCATATTGATGATTTTTTTGATCGGAAAGCAAAGAATGTTGTTTTGTCGGAGTCCGCTAAAATGAATGATTACCAATGTTTTGTATCAGGACATGGAGATACTTTTGGGTATGAATTTCGAGATGGAAAGTTGGAAACCGTTTATTATAGCGTTTATTCACCTGGTAAAGTATCCAATAATAAACATCGGGCAATATCACGTAATTTTACTTCTAATGTAGAAAATCAAATCGCTTCTATGTATTCTCGTGGTTTTTTACATCCTTTACAAATAGTGAATTTGCAAAATGGAGGATCTTTCCTACATGCGTGTGGTTTTGCAATAGGTGCAAATGGTTATATCGTAGCTGCGACTCCCGGGGCAGGAAAAAGTTCTTTATTGCTTTCATTGAGTTTCACCGATAAAGTGGATGCACAGTTTATATCAGATGACTTTTCCTGTGTGGATGCGAATGGTTGTGCGCATGAGATAGGCAGAGCAATGGCCATTAAAAGTCATCAAATACAGTATTTTCCGGGGTTGAAGAATAGGTTGAAGAATATGTCTTTTTTGCAGAAGATGCAGTGGTTTGTCCTTCGTAAGAGAGGACTTAAACGTTTGGCTAGCCCTGAGGAGATATTTTCTGATCGAATCACAACGAATAAGAAAGTTAAAGGCATTGTATATTTGACGAATCATGGAAAGGATACTTTTGAACATTCTTCAATGCTTGTGGCTGATTTTGCAGATCTTAATGCAAATATGCTTTTTAGTGAATTGTTTCTTGGTATGGAAATCGTCAATCGGGCATTGATTATTCCGGGGTATAAAAATCTTCCTACGGCAGATTACTTTATAGCCCAAACACGCGAAACATTGAAGCAAATATTTACGGATACACCATGTACACTTGTTAAAGTACCGTTCCGCTCAGATCCTCGTCAAGCAATGGAGTATTTATTGGATAAGCATATTATCGAAGAAGCTAAGTAGAATATTGTAAAAAGGTGATAGAAAACATATGTAATATTTGACTAAATATGAAAATGTTTTTAATAAACTTGGATCGTGACAAAAACAGACAGCCTTTTGCTATTGAATAGTCAAAAAAAGTATGGCTATGAAGTAGAACATATTTCTGAAGTATATGGAAAAGGTTTATCTTGAGAGGAAAGGAAGAAGGCTGTAAATAGCTTTCTGGTGCACGATTGGACATAAGCCTCTTTTGGGTAAAAGAGGTTGTGGATTATCTCATATCAAGATTTATCGAAAAATGGTAGAGGAGAATATTCCCTATGCCTGCATTTTAGAAGATGATATCATGTTCTGGATGGATTTAAGGAAAAAGTGGCGGAACTTGAAACATGGATTGATGGAGATAAACTACAAGTTATACTATTAAATGATAAGTCAAATAGTTTTGGATTAGTATGTTATAGAAACATGGGATCATCTTTATAAAGGTATTTTTGTATGTTCTTATTGTTTGACATTATGCGCAAAGGCATTGCTAAAGGAAAACTATCCAATGAAAACGATTGCGGATGCTTGGATGAAATGGGGCAGATATGGAATTTAGGATTGTATAATTGTAATCCCAGGGTTTGTTGGCATAATAATACAGCATCTGGGGTTACGTCGGTTATAGCCGAATATGAATATCCAAAAAGAAAATCCTTATGTTGGGAATTGCACCGTAAAATGATGAGAATGATGGGGTGGTTATGGATAATGCTGAGATGTATATTAGAATTGTAAAAAACGAAAAAAATGATTTATGAAATGTATTCGTGAGTTTGATTATATATGAGGCATCACGATGTTGATGTATTGTTTAGCTTGAAAATTGAGTACGCACTCGTATGCTGTTTTTTGGGGCGGAAGCAAGAAATGGGAGTGAAAATTTTGATTTGTTTTAATATTGTGGGTGATTGATTTTATGTTTATTAAATAGTATATGAAAAAGGCTAAGAAAATCAAAGTGTTTTTAGGTGGTTGGGTAAATTGCAACAATGCTCAAAATCATAACTGCCATGCGTTGGCGAAGTACCTTGATAAAAATAAGTTTGAAGTAACAACACTGACGCTTTATGGAGGTAATGTGGATTGCGGTGATTTGTCGGATGTGAAACTCTTGCATGCAGGGTGGCCTGCAAGAGTGTGGCGGTATATTGTTTTTTTACGTGGAATAGCGTGGTGTGATGTGGGGTATTTTCCTCGTACCGACGTGTGGCAGTTCTGTGCAAAATGTGTGAAATTATTTGGAAAGAAGTCTTTTAAAACAGTGGAAGGTATACTTGACTGGAAGATTACAGATAAGGTTATTCTCAGGGATCTTTATTATTCAACCACAAAGACTGCTTCTATTACAAAATTTATGGTTACAGAGAATGAGCGTTTAGTCGATATTATTGCGCCAGAAGTGCTTTATTTAGGCTGTAATATAGACACATTTTTGGGCGTGGCTCGCAAGCATGAGAAGTTGTGTAACGTAATTTTTATTGGTCATGATATGCGGCGTAAGGGAATTTCCGACATTCTTTTCTTGGCACAACGATTCCCAAATCTTACATTTCATCTTGTTGGTGATGGTAATGGCTGCAATATTAATGATATGATTGCGAAGCATGGCGTGACCAATTGTAAGGTTTATGGCACTATGAGTCAGCGGCAATTGGCGAAATTGCTATCAGAAATGGACATCCACATCTTCCCTTCCCGCAGTGAGGGTTTCCCTAAAGTGACACTTGAGGCTGCAGCGATGGGCGTGCCTTCCATCGTGTATGCAGATTATGGAGCTACCGAGTGGATAACTACAGGAATGAATGGATTTGTGGTTTCTACGTTGGAAGAAATAGAAGTGATTGTGAGAGACTTGGAACAGCATCCCGTAAAGCTCGATTCTTTGGCGGAGGAGGCGATTAAGTTGGGTAAATCGTTTGATTGGAAGGTCCTTGTTAAAGATTGGGAGAAGTTTATTGAGGATTTGTATTATGCATAGTAAAAAGGCTATTTGTAGTATACTTTGGCGCATTGTAAAGTCATTTTTTCAAATTTATGGCTATGTGCTTTTCGGAAAGCGACCTGATGTTATCTTTTGTTATCCACAGAACTTTAACCGTTCCGAGGATGGTACTAATCCATATATGGACACCTTGATGACTACTTGTCAAGAGGCTAACATATCCTATCGTGTGTTTGAATTAACAGAGGTTGGTATACCACAACCTCAAAACAAAGATGCGGTGAAGTTGGATTTCATGTATTGGCATTATGTGGTGCTCAGTAAGGTGATGACCATGCTGTTTCCTGCTATGAAGAAGCAACGGCGGTGCAAACTTATCTATCGGTTCATTGATGCACTGACCTTTCGTAAATTCCATGTCCATCGTTGTGTAACTATCGCAGGCATGATGGCAGAGTTTTTTATAGTGATTCATCCCCAAGGTATAGTCTATGATTTGCAGCATGGCATTATCTATCAGGGACATCCCGGATATTTTGAGGATGACCATGTTGCAAAGGTCTTTCGCCCTGCGAATTCGCGGATAATGGTATGGGGGAGCTTATACCGTGACAGTTTCAAGCAGTACCTATCAGCCAATGAATGGAACGCTAAAATTCATGTGGTGGGTTATCCTTTGGTGAGTGGGCATCCCCAAAATGAAAACGGAATAAAATCGAAGATTCTTATCTCCTTGCAACTAACCAGTGACGCTGATAGGGAGGTGCTGAAAGAAATGCTCCGGCAGATAGAAGAGGCTATTGAATCTTTAAAAGGTAGTGGATTGGAAGTCTTGCTAAAACATCATCCCCGATTTAATGGTGCGATAGACTTGAGCGGGTTGTATGAAAAGTATCCTTTTGCAAAGGAAACTCGGGCAACGTTGCAAGAGCTGGCGCCGAATACGTTCCTGCATCTTACGCTTAACTCCACGACCTGTTTTGAATATGCCAACTATAAAGTGCCTACTTACTTTATCAAGGATGAAATTCTGGGTACAGGGCGCAAAATATTTAAAGAAATGTATAAATATCCTTTATATTGGGACATGAGCCTTGAGGAGGTCATGAAGCGTATTGCTGTTATTGACAATTATAAGCAGGATTGTGCTATGGTTAAGGCATGGTACGACAATGCATACGCTCCTTATAACAAAGAAGAAGTGGTTAGATTATTAAAAAGTTGAAATTTGAACAATGAAGGTTATATTTGGATTTAATGCTCTCCATTTGGATGGAATGAGTTCGGCGGCAACCACTCTGATGCGTGCGCTGAAGCGACAAGGTATTGATGTACAGCCTGTGCACGCATGGCATGATATAGATCTTCCTGGTTATGAGGAGGAATTTCATCCTATTTTTATAAAAGATAGTCAAGAAGAACCACGAGTGGAGGAAATTATTGAAAAGATGGTTTTTATTATCAATAATGATTCAGATTGTACCATTTTCTCTCACTTTGGTAGTCCGAATTGGGCTTGTGTGATTCCTTTCTTGCGTGAAGATATTCGGGTGGTTGTGTCTGTGCATTCCGTGACCCCTTCGGCTCGTAAGATTGCATTGGCTTATCGTGAGAGAGTTTCTGCTTTTGTGCCGGTAAGCTGGGCTGTAGAAAATAAGTTACGCAGTATGTTACCCCGTCAAGAACAGGCAAAAATATATCGTATTCCTAATGTGGTAGATACGAATCGTTTTGAACCCAAAAAGAGTTATGTTGAAGATGGAATTGTAAAGATTGTATTTTTCGGTCGAGTGGAGGATGTGACTAAGGGATGCGACAAAATACCACCAATAGCGAAGATTCTTAAAGAGAAAGAACTGAAATTTGAGATAGATATATTTGGCTACTTCCATTGGGGATTTGAGAAGCGTTTTTATGAGTTGCTGAAGCAATATGATGTAGAAGATGTTATTCATTATAAAGGTTGTGTAGCGATGGATGATATACCTATGACGTTACCACAATTTGATATTATGATAATGCCATCAAATCATGAAGGTTTTCCATTGGCTCTGTTAGAAGCAATGGCTGCGGGTATACCATGTGTAGCTTCGTGTTTAAAGGATACAACAGATAAGGCTATCACTGCTGGAGTAGAGGGTGAATTGTGTGAGAAAAATGATATATCAGACTTTGCGAAAAAACTCTATAGGTATGCAATTGATGCTAAGCTTCGCGAGCGGGTCGGAAGGGCTGCACGTACTAAGGTTGAGCGTTGCTTTTCTATGGATAGCCAAGGCATCGCATACAGTTACGTATTTGCAAGCATCATGGTGTCGAAGAACTACAAGATGGTAAAAGCTCCTACGCTGGAGAATTACAAACAACCTGAGATGGTGAAGCCTCACATTCTTGCACGCATACTTCCCTTGTGGTTTAAGAAGATCCTGAAGAAATTTTTATAAAATAGGTTTTCTTATACCTGATATTTGCATAAACTAAATAATTAAGAATTTGTGAGGAATAGTCTTATCAATAGAGGACGGTTAATAAATATAGATAAAAGTAAGTCTGTTGGTATACAGTATATTAGAGCGGTATGTGCATTGATAGTTTTCTTCTCCCATTACACTATGGGATTAAATCTACCAAGTATAATCTCATTTCGAGAGACACCTTTGGCTTTTATAGTTGATGGGAGTATTGCTGTATCTGTTTTTTTTGTTCTTTCCGGTTTCTTTTATTTCAAAACCAAAGAACTAACAATTGAAGGATACCTTCAGGGCGTACAGCATAAGGTGTTTCATATATTTCCAGCTCACATCGTCGTACTCTTGTGCGGTATGGCGTTGTGTAATTTACACTTTGCTTATGATACCGGCGTTTTCACAGTATGGGGTAATTCTTTTTGGAACACCAATATCACATGGATAGATTTCCTTAGGGACGCTTGTTGTATTTTATCTTCGCAACCAGAGAGGATGATCAACCCATCTACGTGGTATCTGGAGTTTGAAGTATGTTTTTTTATCTTAATGCCATTGTTGGTAGGAGTCTATATTAAGTACCTATGGAAGTATGCTTTAGCATTCATCTTTGTTATAATAGGCATATTGGTCGTGGGGTTTGGAATGCACTTTTTTGTGTATAATCTTATGGCTTGTTGTTGTGGTGCTGTGGCTCGAAAACTTACTTTAAGCTATGACTTCAAGTTTCTCCAAAATAGGCTACTTAGAGCACTTTGGTTAATCGGGTGCATACTGTTGTTGGTGCACTCTCATCTTTTTGAACTACATATTCCAACTTATTTCATGACGGAAACTGGTGCAGCTATGCTGATTATTACCCTTTGGAAGGTGGAAATGCCTCGTATAAGGAGTTGGGAGTTTTTGGGTAACATTAGTTATGAATTCTATCTCGTGCAGCAAGTGGTACTTATTGCTTTGCGTCCCATCTACATGGAACCTATACAGTATTTATTAGTAAGTTTGGGCGTTTCTGTTGTAAGTGCTTGGTTGCTTAATACGTTTGTAACGAAAAAAATAAATTGCATGTTGAGATGAACAAAAAATATTATCTTGTTGTCACTCCGTTTTTCCCTACCGCCGAATCGTTCCGCGGTCCTTTCATCTATGATCAGGTGCAAGCACTGAAGCGAAATAGTAACTATGAAATCGTGGTATTTCGCCCATTACACCCAATGAAAGAACTGTTCTACGACTATGGAGGGGTTCGAGTTTATTATTTTCACCACTGGCAGATGCCATCGATGATATTAAATGGCTTGACTGACGGGGCAAGTCAGCGTAGTTTCTTAAATAAGCTACGAGAACTCGGAATCCCGTTGGAAAATGTGGTAGTGGTACATTCTCACACTATTTCCATGGCAGCAATGGCATTAGCGGTTAAGAAATATAATCCTGCGGTAAAGACAATAGTACAGCATCACGACCCCGATCCGTATGGAATACGTAATGGTAAACTGTCGGATAAATGGTGGAATGTGCTATACCGAGCTCGTCATGCTAAATGGCTCTTTGAGCGGATTGACTTGCATGTGTCCGTGAGCCGATATGTCGAGCAAAACCTATTGTTATTTCCTTCTTGTAGCGCGCATGATGTGGATAAGAGGTATTTGCATGTACTATCGAAGGTAAGGAACCTGCCAAAAACCAAGATAAAAAAATCGATTGTACTCTATAATGGGGTGGATGTAAAACAATTTTACCGGAATCCGGTGCCGCATGAAGGTTTTGTGATAGGATGTGTGGCTAATATGGAGGATTGGAAAGATCAATTGACCCTCATCAAAGCCGTTGAAATATTGTATCGGAAAGGAGTACGAGACCTGACGCTCAATTTCATCGGTTCCGGGAAGGAACGTGAAGATTACGAGTGTTATGTAAGGGAACATGGGTTGGAAGATTGTATTCATTTCTTAAAAGAGGTGAAACATGATCAATTGCCCGTGTTCTTCAACGCGCTGGATCTATTCGTACTTCCTTCGTACTTCGAAGGATTTGGATGCGTGTTTACAGAGGCTGCCGCATGTGGCGTACCCTTTATGATTTGTGAGGGGCAGGGTGCATCGGAGTACCTAGCAGAGCATGAAAAGAGTAAATGGTCTTTTAAGCCTAAAGACTATCATACTTTGGCAAAGCTTATTAAGCAGCAGATGGCGAATCGATGTGTGCAGCGGTTGGTTGAACCTTTGGATATAGATGTGTTGATTATACAGTTTCTAAAGAATATTTAGATAGCAGGACGGACGATAATGGAAAAACTAAAAAAATATCTTTTATACCTGTTTTTGCTGGAGAATGTGGCGGTGCAGACGAGTTTGTTGGGAGGCTATTTTACTTTGTTCTTCAATCTGTTTTTGGGGATAGGCCTGTTTTTTATTTTGACGGGGGAGGTCTTTAAAGGCAATGCGGTGAAGACATTCTTGCCCTTGTATGTGTTGGCGGGCATCTATCTGCTCTATGAATTTACTTTAGGTGTGCCGTATATTGATAGCCGTTCGTTGACATACGTGGTAGCTAAAATAACCACCTTTGCCATCATCATTACGAGCGTAAATAACAACTATGCGTTTTATGAGACGAAGGGACTGCGCCATTTAGCCCTGTTCATGTGCTTTTTTGTGGTGTATGGATTGGCTACAGGTGGATTGGCCGAAGCTAGTACGGGGCGTTCTGAGATGGGGTTTACCAATTCGAACACGGCAAGTGGTATGGGGGCGTTTATTCTGGGTATTGTATTGTTTTTGACTAAAAAATGGAATTGGAAAACTTTCCTATTCGCCGGTATAGGTCTTTATGCAATTTTGGCAGGAGGTAGCCGGGCTGGTATGTTGGTGGCAGCCATTATAATCTTTATACGTTACGGTATTTCGTTTAAGGTTATAATGGTAAGTTCTATTTTGGTTGTCGTTTCTCTTTTTGTTTTGCCTGCAATGGGATTAGAAACGGTGGGCGTAGAGCGTATGATGGCTACCGTGAAGGGTGTGGAAGGTACGAACCGGGATATAGAGCGTGAAGCTTGCTTGATAATGATTCACGAAAGGCCTCTGACGGGCTGGGGATTTGAAGCACAGAATCAAGGAGAAGCCTCTTTATTGTCTGCATTGGGTTCGCACAATGGGTATATGGAAACATTGAAATTTATGGGTATCCCCATGGGTGGTTTGTGGATTGCTGTTTATTTGTGGACCGTAGGGAGGTTGTACCTAGGATACAGAAAATTTAAGATAGAATCGGATGTGTACCTTGCCATGCTCATTGCATTTACAGCGAATGCCTATTATGAAGGCTTGTTCGTAGGAGTGCATGAATTTGCAACCAATCTGATATTTGTGGCTATGGCTATGGTCTGCAAGAAACGTTCAATCTATGAATTATTAAATAATAGAGTCAGATACGTATGATAAAGGTAATAACAACGAAAGATGAGTTTGAGACTTTCAAACAGGAGTGGGATGAATTTTATTCTCAACTTAAATATGTGACTCCGTTCCAAAGTTACAGTTTTAATTTTAATAGTTGGAGTAAACAGGAAAGCTATAAACAATTACATATTATCTGCATTTATCGTCAGGTAGATATGGTACTTCAGGCAATTTTCCCTTGTATTATTACTAAAGAAGGAATATTGCAATTTATTAATGGAATTCATTCTGATTTTTGTGGTGCTTTGATACATGAGAAGGTACGTAAGGATTATCGTCTCTATAAGGAGTTTGCAGACCATATCAATCGGATCGAGATGATAAAGGGTTTCATGTTCGATAATTTGAAAGAAGATAATTATCTGTCTGCGATACTGGGTTATTTCTTTAAAGGATTGCAGACCCGGATTTCTAACAGATGGTCTTATTTTCAGGTCTGTGCCCCAAAAGAGTCGGATCAATCTTATTTGGATAGCATGGTCCATTTATCCAAGAATGATAAGTATAAACTTGTCAACATAGATAAGAAGATCACTCCGTATCGAATGAAGATGTTTCGTATCGACCGAGATGCTTATCCAAAGGATATGATGGATGGAATAGTGCGTACTATGTTGGAGGCGGGCATTCGTACGGAGGCATACTTCTCGGATAATTTTAAGCATATTCTGGAGAATTTGTATAACGATGGTGTGCTGTCCGTGGCTGTGACGTTGGATGGAGATGAGCCCCTTGTGGCAAATCTCTACTTGATACAAGGTGATGAATATATCAATTGGATTGCTGTATATAAGGAGGGGCGCTACAATACAATCAATCTGCTGCAATCGGTTGAATATATTTATAACAACGGTGGAGGAATATTGAATTTTGCTCGTGGTATATATGCGTATAAAGTAGGAAATTTCCGATCGGAAATTCATAACTTATACCGTATAGAGTATTCAAAAAAACTTATAGGAAAAATTGGCAATCTGCTTTCGTTTTATAAATATTATTTGAAGATATTCCTTAAACCTTATATTAGACGATAATGATGAATGTTTTTGCTTTTCTTGCTGAACCTGCCAGTTATACAGTAGACCGGAATTTGAAAGTTTATGTCCCAATGGGAATAGATTACTGTTATCTGTTGGGTAATAGCGAGGCAAAAAATACAAGAGAGGAGAAGGTTAAGGATGTACTTGTCCACTTTTCGAAAAGGCAACAGTGGAAATATATACGACGTGTGCTTAGAGAGTATGATACGGTCATATTTAATGGATATACAGGTTTGTCTTTTTTGATGTTGTTTGTCTTAAATCTATGGTATCGTAAATCCATAGGAATAGACTCGGACACTCAGTATCGGGAACCGTCGGGATTGTTTAAGCGATGTTTAAAACGCATTTATTTGAACTTTGTGTTTGGTAATAAACATGTTTATGGTCTTGCCGGTGGTAACCATACACACAAAAATTTGTTCCGCAATTTTGGCATGAAAGAAGATCGGATAGTTTTGATGCCTATGATGGTTGATAATTCCCGTTTCGATAATGCTGAATATAAGCAAAGATCGACAGAGGTCATACGTTTCGTGTATGTGGGACGGTTGATTGAATGCAAGAACTTGGATTTAATGATTCGGGCTTTTGTAGCTCATCATCAAAAATATCATAATAGTGAATTGCATATTGTGGGAAAAGGTGTTTTGGAAGAGTCTCTTAAAAAGAAATATGCGTCATGCGATTTTGTATTTTTTGATGGACCGAAGTATGGTGATGATCTGTTGGCCGTTTATCGTCAGAACCATGTGTTGGTGTTGCCTTCTACTTATGAACCTTGGGGATTGGTTGTCAACGAGGCCATGTCGGCAGGAATGCCGGTCTTGGTGAGTAACGAAGTGGGAGCGCATTATGATTTGGTAGATGGTAACGATACCGGTTTTGTATTTGATGCATACGAGGAACAATCTCTTATTGATGCCATGGAACAAATATCAAATATGGATACTTATAAGAAATATGCTGATAATGCCTATAATTTTATGCATAATTATTGGAATTATTCGCTTTATCGCAAGTGTTTGGAATACTTTATAAACAAAACGGCATAATGAGGAAAACAATCAAAAGGGCTTTGCTATGGTTTTCGAGTTTATTACATCATAATAAAAAGAGTAAAATACTGTATTACCATGACGTATATAGCGATCAAAAGTACACCGATATGGGGACTTCGCTTGACCGGTTTGCACAGCATATAAAGGTTATACGTGATGCAGGTTTTTCCATACAAGCTAAAATACAGAATCCCTATAAAGAGGTAATGATCTGTTTTGATGATGGGTTTCGTGGTATTTATGATACTAAACAGTTCTTTATTGAGAATGGCTTACGGCCAACAGTCTTTCTTGCTATCAGTCTGATAGGAACCCCAGGATATCTTAATAAAGACGAAATCCTTGAACTACAGAAAGCTGGTTTTATATTCCAGTGTCATGCTTGGAATCATAGTGATTTGACAAAATTTACAAAGGAGGAATTGGTTTGTGAGCTGTGTGAATCGAAAAAGGCCCTCACGGAATTGTTGGGAAGAACAGTGGATGAGATATGTTTTCCCATAGGCTATTTCTCTCAATTAATATTGGATGAATGTGAACGCTATGGCTATCACACAATGTATTCCAGTATACCGGGTAATTATTTTGATGAATTGTATGTGGATGGGTTACGGACTCGTAATCTATTACAGTTTGCAAATGAGACTGAAGTAAAGCTTGTGTTGCATGGAGGCAACGAGATGATACATAGTAGATATGTTAAAATGCATTGGAGAGGGGAATAGTCATGAATATTTTCGTAATAGCCACCACCTTGCAAGCTGGTGGAGGTATAACCATTTATAAACAGTTTCTGTCACATTTGCCGGAATATGTAGGACAAAACAGATACTGGATATTTGTCAATCCTGTATTGCCGCAGGTGGAGATAGAGGGGGTGACTTATATTTCATTCCCATTGCAGTCTAAAGTAAAGCGAATCCTGTTTGAAGGGAAACTACTGAAAGCTGAGGTCTCTAAGTTAAGAGTGAAACCGGATGTGGTGGTGTCGTTGCAGAATAACGGATATAAATGTTTCAAAGATTGTAAACAGATCGTTTATTATCATCAATCATTACCTTTGTATCCAGGACGTTATAATCTTTTTAAGAGTACCGAAAGAATATTATTCAACTATAAGTATATTTTTCCTCACATAGTAAAGCGTACTTGGACCAAGGATACACAATTTGTTGTGCAAACTCCAGTAGTGAAAAGACGTTTTGTCTCATATTTTGGTGTTCCTTCTGCGAATGTTCATGTATGTTTCCCTGATATCGAAAAGATAGATGTTACATTGTGTAAAGCCTATGATTGGGGAGACAATAGATATCATTTGATATTTGTAGGTGATGATTCAAAGTATCGTAATGGTTGTACATTGGTGAAAGCTATGGGTCTTTTAAAGAAAAAAAAATCTCAGTTAGCAGAGAACATAACAATTCATGTGACTAGTTCATCAGAGAAAGCCCCTATTATGTACAATGAAGTACTTAAAAATAGTGTTTCAGATAATTTTGTGTTTGAGGGTATTATAAGACATGATAACCTGTTGGATTTTTATAAGTCTGCTACCGCTTTAGTTTTTCCTAGTTCAATTGAAACGGTTGGTCTTCCATTACTTGAAGCTGCAACTTTAGGACTTTCGGTAATAGTTGCTAATGCTGATTATGCCTATGAAGTAATGAAAGATTATGATGGGGTGAAATTTGCTGATGTTTCTGATTATGAGGCTTGGGGGAAGAGTATAATTGAAGTATGTGAGAGCAACAAACGATATAAACCTTTGTCTCAAACTCGAAAAAGCGATTGGGGGTATTTTTTTGATTTAATCAAGTAAACTATTTTAAATAATATTAAATTACATGTTAGACCTTTCAGTAATCATCCTTACCTACAACGAGGAAAAACATATCGCACGTTGTATAGATAATGTAAAACGTATAGCAAAACAGATATATGTAGTAGATAGTTATTCTACTGACAGTACTTGTGACATTGCGTGTGAGCATGGTGCAATAGTATTTCGAAATAAATATGTGAATCAGGCGCAGCAATTTATTTGGGCAATGGAGAATTGTCCTATTAAAACAGAATGGACTATGCGTTTGGATGCCGATGAATACCTGACCGATGGATTGGTCACTGAGTTGGAGGAGAAGTTGCCTTTACTATCTGATAATGTTACGGGTTGCATGTTACCGCGCAATGTGGTGCTATTGGGACGTGAATTAAAACATGGAAAACTACGTACTATCCGTTTGATGCGTTTATGGCGTACAGGAAAAGCAATGATGGAGTTGCGTTGGATGGATGAACAAATTTTTGTTACCGAAGGTGATACAGTGGATATGAAGCATTTGTTTATTGATGAAAATTTAAATGGACTTACTGAATGGACTCAAAAACATAACAACTATGCCAACCGTGAAATTGTGGCGGCTTATGAAGGATACTGGAATGATACTGTTTCGGGAGGAAATGGGTTGGAAACTCGTAATAAAGAGAAAGGTAAATATTATAAGTTGCCAAAGTTTTTGCGTGCATTCATCTATTTTTTTGTCCGTTACATCTGTTTTGGGGGATTCCTTGATGGTAAGCCTGGCTTTATTTGGGCTACGCTACAAGCTTATTGGTATAGGTATTTGATAGATGCAAAGATTGAGGAGATGGAGTATTACATTGGTAAAAATCCTACACCGAAAGAAATGAGAATGTATTTCAAAGAACGATTCAATATAAACGTGGATAAATGAGCAAGAAAGTCTTAATTCATAGTCTTATCTTCAGTCCTGACGGCGTTTCTACTGCTTATCTCTATAACGATATCGCACTTAGATTCCAAAAGGAAGGTTATGAAGTGGTAGTGCTTTCTACAACTCCGCACTTTAATGTGGTAGAGGAGCAGTTGGCAAAGCAACCGTTGGAGTGGAAAATACCGGGAATTTATAAGGAAAGTAATTTTTATGGAATAAAAGTGATACATGTGCCACAGAAGAAGTTCAAGAGCACAGCATTACGCATTATTGGGTTTGTCTATTGGCATATTATCTCTTTTATACTGGGTTTGTGTATTCGCGATGTAAGTGTAATCGTGTCACCTTCGCCACCTCTCAGTATCGGTATGCTTAATCTTATTCTCGGCAAACTGAAAGGCTGTAAGGTGATCTATAATGTACAGGAAATTTATCCGGATATTCTAAAGAAAAAGACGGGACCGGTGATTGCTTTCTTAAAGAAAGTGGAGCGTTGCATTTATAACAGGTCTGATGCTGTCACAACTATTGATGATGTTTTTTATAACACGATTGTGGGACGGTTTGAAAATCCGAGTAAGTTACATATCATCCCTAATTTTGTAGATACAGATCTTTATAATCCAAAGAATGTAATACTGTTGGATGAAAAATTATTTCCCAAGACTCATGCTTTGAAGTTGCTATATGCCGGAAATATAGGGCTTGCGCAGGATTGGAGTCCGTTGGTGGCGTTAGTTGAAAAAACGAAGGTACTGGATGTAGAGTATTTTGTGATAGGTATGGGCGCGCAGCGTCAGTATCTGGAGGAAGAAAAGGAGAAGAGGAGGTTGGAGAAGCTGCATATTCTCGACTATCAGCCTCGTCATCTGATGCCAAGTATATTGGCATACAGTGATGTGCAGTTCATCTTTATGGCACCTGAGATGGAGATGATGGGATTCCCGTCTAAGGTTTATACCATTATGGCGTGCGAGAGACCATTGCTCATATGTTCTGGAGATAAAACTCCTATTGTGAATTTTACGAAGGAACACAATTGCGCTAAACTTATCACTGAGAAGAATTTTGATAAGAAGGTGGATGAAATGGTACAATGGTTGGCTTCGGTATCCCGTGAAGAGTTACGGCAAATGGGGTGTAATGGATATGATGTGATACAACGCTATTACACGAAAGAAAAGGTGACTAAACAATATGTTGATTTGGTAAATAAAATAATATGAGGATTCTTATAACCGGTATCCATGGCTTTGTCGGGGGAAATCTTGTGAAGGCTTTGAAAGAGGAAAATGAAATTTACGGATTAGATATTGTTGCTCCTGAAAAGGATGGAGTGGTAAAAACTTATAGTTGGGATGATCTTGGAAAAAGGAATATTCCGGAGGTGGATGCCATTATTCATCTGGCGGGGAAAGCGCATGATACGAAGAATCAATCTAAGGCGCAGGTTTATTTTGATATCAATACAGGGCTGACACAAAAGATTTATGACTATTTCTTGGGTTCTTTTGCGAAGAAGTTTGTTTTCTTCAGTTCGGTGAAAGCGGCTGCCGATCAGGTGGAGGGGGATATCCTGACCGAAGAGGTTGTGCCTTCGCCCAAAGGACCTTATGGCGAGAGCAAGATCAAGGCCGAGGAATATATTCAGGAAAAATGGCCGGCTGACAAATCAGTCTATATATTGCGTCCCTGCATGATTCACGGGCCGGGAAACAAAGGAAATCTGAATTTGCTCTATAATGTGGTGAAAAAAGGAATCCCATGGCCGTTGGGGGCTTTTGAGAATAAACGGACGTTTACTTCTATCGATAATTTGTGCTATGTTGTGGAAGGTCTGTTGACCAAAGAGGTGGCTTCGGGAGTCTATCATATGGCTGACGATGAAGCCTTGTCGACTAACGAACTGATCGCTGTGATTTGTGAGGCTATG
>OGYW01000698.1_pt1 | contig 31555 bp, 37 predicted proteins | sample 1576621 | NCBI WGS metagenome assembly OGYW01 (sample SAMEA3541528, study PRJEB24748) | human gut metagenome | biome: human gut; feature: human-associated habitat; material: faeces | place: China | collected 2012 | reverse complement strand
GTAGAGTTGGTGTACTTATAAAAAACAATAATATTTTTTTCCCTGTCGTGATTACATTAAATAAATTATGTTCACAATTATTCTTTTTAAATGATATCATTTACAATGATAATAATATAGACGAAAAACATATAATTGATATTTTAATAACTGATAAACCAATAAAAAATAGTAATTACATTGGTGAAGAAAAAATAAATATGTTTAATGAAAAAATATATATATATTTATTTAGTCAGAATAATTATAAAAAATCGATAAAAGAAAGAGAATATGTTTTTTTTACAAGTGGTACAACAGGAAAATCTGATATGGTGTATAAGAAGGAATCTTCAATTTGTAAAGAGGCTATTTCAATAAGTCGAAAATTGAAATTTCAAAAGAATGAAAAAATGTTAGTGATTGCACCAACTTTTCATGCTTATGGTAACGCATATTCATGTTTTGCAGCTGCATTTGCGGGAGTAACAGTAAAATATTTACCAAATATTTCTACAAAAACAAAAATATTAAAAGAATTACAATCAAATGAATATAATATACTTCTCTCAACACCATTCTATTTTGAACAACTAATTGAAAATGAAGAATGCTTGTCAAAACTTAGATTAAAAGTATGTAGCGGTGGCAAGGTAGGGAAAAAAATATTCTCTTCTAAGGTAAATATAAATAATGCATACGGATCTACAGAAACAGGCGCAATTTCCATACAAACATTTGAGAGTGGCGGTAGTAACACTGATGTTGGTAATGAATATGATGGTGTTAAGGTAATGTTTTTGAAAGATAATAAAAAGAATGATTTAAAAGGCAGTGTTGTAATTAAATCTGATTATATAGCACATAAAATAGTTACTCAAAAAGAAGAACAAATAATAAATAATAATACGATAGTTTTAAAAGATGAAGGATACAGAAATAGCAATGATGACATTGTCATTTTAGGGAGAAAAGATAGGATAGTAAATATCGCTGGAGAAAAGATATCCCTTAATGAAGTAGAAGAAATCTTATATAAAATTGGCAATGTAAAAGAAACAAGGGTTGTTGTCAAATTAGATAATGATATGCAAGAATATTTATGTGCCTATGTTGTGCTGAATGATAAGAATATGCCGATAAACTTAAGGGGCGAAATGATGAAATATCTACCCATATCTAAGATACCAAAAAAAATTTATTTTAAAGACTTTTTGTTGAAAACAGAGACAGGAAAAATTAAAGAGAAACAGGAATAAAATAATATTTTTTAATGAAGTAACGTATTACGATAATAAAAAAATATGATATAGCAATTTGTATATTGGCTAGTAATTGAGAAGAGAATGACTTTTATTTTGGACAATATTTAAAAGCGAGTCGAAGTATTTTAATAAGGTTATAAATAGAGATAGAAAAATATAGGAGCAACAAATGAAAACAGTAGTGGCAATACATCAACCAGATTTCATACCATACTTGGGATATTTTTATAAAATGTACAAGTCAGACATTTTTGTTTTTTTAGATGATGCACAATATTCATGCTCGAATATGCATAATTGGAATAGAATAAAATTATCAAATGGAGAAGGAAGACTGAAAATTCCAGTTGATTTTAGCTTTGGAGATCCAATAAATAAAGTTAAAATAAGGAATAATTTGAATTGGAAAAGTAAACACTTAAAAACGATAGAAATGAACTATTGTAAAGCAAAATACTTTAAAGAAGTGTATGAAGACATTTGTGAAGTTTATGCCGATGAATGTGATAATTTGTCTGAATTTAATAAAAATATTATTACGATTATTGCAAAAAAAATGGGGATTTTACCAAAAAAAAATTTCAAATCCAGCGATTTGAAAATACAAACACTCAAAGAGGAACGTGTGATAGATATTTGCAAAAAGGTAGATGCAGATGTTTATTATTCAGGTAATGGTGCAAAATCGTATCAGCATAGTGAACAGTTTACAAGCAATGGAATTGAATTAAGATACACAGACTTTCATTCTGTGTGTTATAACCAGTTATGGAATGATTTTATCCCCAATTTGTCTGTAATTGATTTTATTATGAACGAGGGTTATGCGTGGGATAAAATAATAAAGGAAATAGAAAAAACATGAATATAATGCATAAGAATTTGAATAGTAAATGTCGGTAGTTACTGAAAAAATAAATCTTTATATTAAAAATGATTATGTTATTAAATATGCGGAGGCAGGTTGAAAATGAATATATTACATATTATTCAGGATATGAATATCGGAGGAGCACAAAGAGTTTTATATAATATTGCTAAACGGATGAAAAACGATCATCATATAGTTCTGACGTATCAGGTTTGTGATGAATATAAGGAGCTGCTTCGCCAATTACTAAATACAGAAGTGAAAGTTATTATGAATATGGGTGAATTTGTTCGTGCAATTCAAGACTATACATATGACATTGTTCACTATCATTGGTGGCCGGGCATGAAAGTAATGGGGACGATTTTTGAAAAGAAGAAAATACCGGTTGTACTTTCATTGCAAGAGCAGTGTGTACCACCGAAAATAAACGCATTTTATGTGGCAGGAAGCAGGAGTAATTTTGAATATTTGAAGGATATTCCTGCTGACCGAAAGAAATATATTTATTTTGGTATTGATACTGAATTATTCCCCGAAAATAAAAAAGAACTTATTACCGAACCGGTTGTACTCGGAAGAGTCAGTACCATTATCCCAACTAAAATACCACATAATTTGATAGAAACATTATCGAAAATTACGCTAAAAGATTTTAGATACTATATTTGTGGGACGGGGGATCAAGAGGTTTTTGAACGTTTAGAGACCGAGATATCCAAATATGGACTTGAAAATCGGGTAAGTATTATAAATGATAGTTATGTGAATGACAAATATCAAATGATGGATATTTTTTTGTATTGGTTGGAAGATGGCGAAGAAGAGGCCTTTGGATTGGTTTTTTTGGAAGCAATGGCTTCAAAATGTATAATCGTTACGAAAAGAGTTGGCTCAGCAGATGAGGCTATCGTAGATGGGGAGACAGGATTTTTGTTTGATCATGAAGATGAGATCAATGATATTTTACATAAAATTGTAAGTGATCCGTCACTCCAGAGAAAAGTGAAACAAAATGCATGGAATGTAGTTCATAATCGATATACACTTGAGCATTTTGTAAATGAATACAGAGTATTATATGAGAGGTTAATAAATGAAAAAAAGTAATGTGATTGTAATTTCTAGTGAATATCCACCACATTTTGTTGGTGGAGTTGGAGTACTCACAAGAAATCTGGCGGTGGGATTACAAAAGAGAGAAATGAATGTGTTGGTTCTTACCAAGGGAAAAAAGGAGAAATGTATTTCACAAGCAGGGGTGAAAGTGGCAGTGATAGAGAGTGATGGCGAAATCTATATTAAGGACAAGAGTAGAGCTTATCAGCAACGAATGAAGTTCATTAGAAGTAGCAAAAAATATTTGAATGGTATCTATAATTTTATCATTTTGATGGATCTTTTTCTATTTCCGGAAGCATATGTTCTTTCAAAAATGCTAAAGGTTCCTTTAATTAGTTTTTTTAATCAGAATTTTGAGGAGATTTTTAGAAGCGAGGGAGAGGATACATACTGGGTTTCTGATGAATATTGCGTTGATAGTGAAAATGCATATTATATTGAAAAAGAATGCTTAAAAAAATCTTTTGCCTCTCTATTTGTGAGTGATTCGTTAAAAAAAGAAATGGAGCGATTATACTGGAAGGGAGAAAATTTATATGCTATCCCTTTAGGGATTGACACTGCAGAATTAGATAATAATTCTGATGAAAGTATTATTAGAAACAAAGGTATTGTTCATATAGCATGTGCGGGAAGATTATCAAAAATTAAAAATTTTGATACTGTCATTGAAGCTGCAAAACTAGTTTTGAATCAAACTGACGGAGTTCAGTTTCATATTTATGGAAAAGGAAAAGAAAAGGAATCATTACTTTGTAAACTGAAAGAACTTGGGCTGGAAGAAAAAGTCTCAATCGAATATTATTATAATCGCGATGTAATAGATCATATACGCTTATGTGATATAGCTATTGTACCATCTCTATATGAAACTTTTGGATTAACACTTTTTGAGTTCATGTATCTAAAAAAGCCCGTAATATGCTCAAATATTGATGTTTTTAAAGAATTGATTGGATTTTCTGATAGCGTGTTGATGATGAAAAATAACAAAGATTCTGAAGAGATGGCTGAAAAGATATTATTACTTATTCAAAACAAGGAGTTGAGACAAACGCTCGGAAAGAAGGCACATGATCATGTTTGCAAATATTATACAAAGGAATGTTTTGCAGACCGGATGGAAACAATTTTATGTGAATTGGAGAGAAAGAAAGCAACAGAGTATTATAATGCCGTTATGAAATAAATTCACTCTGATGCATGTTGTGTTGAAAAAAATTAAGTAGCAGAGAATGTGTTTATAAGATTCCACAATATGGAATTTAAGAAAATAGAGGATATTCTGTTGAATGTAATACTAAAGTCAAATATTCGTTATGTAATAATTATTATTACTATAGAATAAATTTGCGTTTTTTACGACAGATACAGTGAATCGTAAGCGCTTCGTAATCACAGAAATGGAGAAAAAATATGGATATTAGTATAATTATACCAACATATAATAAAGAAAATAGATTAGATATTACACTTCAGTCATTGGTAAATGACTATAAAAAAAGTAAAAAAGAACATAATATAGAGTTGATTGTTGTGGACGATGGAAGTACAGATTTAACAAATAAAATTGTGAACAAATATAAAAAAGATATCAATTTGAAATATATTTTAAAGGAAAACGGTGGATTATCAAGTGCAAGAAATAGAGGAATTATAGAATCTAAATATGATATATTACTTTTTTTGGATGATGATAGAGTAATATGCAATTCTTATTTTGATAATTTATTTTTGGGAGAAAATGATATAGTAATTGGCAAAAGAAAGGAATGGTATATCCGCAATTTTGAAAAAAACTATAGTAAAATAATTCAGATGGTAAACCACGATATTGAATATATAGAAAGTATTACATATGATTCGAGATATTATAGTAAAACTAAGATGTTATATATAAATAACCAGTCGAAAATCTCTTGGGTTGGATGTACTTTCGCAAATACTTTGATAAAAAAAGAGGTGTTTGAGAAGATTGGATATTTTAGTATTGATTTTAAGGGATGGGGATTTGAAGACATAGATGTGGCATATAGGGCATATAAATATGGTTTCAAAATAGGTTTGAATAAATCAATGGTGACATATCATTTGTTTCATCAACATGGAAAAGAGATATTAAAACAGAGAGATGAGAATTATAAAGTATTTTATAAAAGAAATCCAGATTATCCAGTTAGAGTATATGAAAACTTTTATAAAAATATAATCAATGTTAAAGAATTTGAATATAAGGTGGACAAGTATTATGAAGATAGAAAATAAAAAAATACTTATTTTATCACCACATCAAGATGATGAAATTTTATCGTGTTATCAAGTTATAAAAGATGCAGAGTATAGTAATAATGATTTGTTTATTGTTTATGTTACTAACGGAGATTATTTTGGAGAGCAGGAGAATCGATATTTGGAAACAAAAAAGGTTTTCAATAAGTTGAAAATAAAACAGAATGCTCTTATTTTTATGGGATATTCAGATACGGGGATGCAGAGGTCTAAAAGTCAAATATATAATTTTTATAATTCAAAAGATTCTAATCAGGTATATTTTGGCAAACATGGAGAGTATACTTATTTCCCTGGTGATGGAAAAGAATTTCATTATAAACAATATGGGGAGCATGCATTATATTGTAAGAAATCATTTGAAGATGATATGAAAAAAATAATAAACATTATTGATCCAGATGTTATTTTTTTACCTCATGAACAGGATTTTCATGCTGATCATTCTGCTGTAGCAAAATTTGTCAAAATGCTGAAAAAAAAAGGCTCAATAAAAAAAGATGTAGTGTTATTACAATATTTAATTCATGGTTATAATGATTTGCTATGGCCTAATAGAGTTGGAGATTATTATGTTAAACCAGACAATATGGAGGAAGAATATTGGAACAAAAGAATTGTATTTGAAGTGTCGGATTTAAACGAAAAAAAAGAATTAATCGAATTATATCAATCGCAAAAACCTAATGCAGCGAGACGTTTTCTTTTTTCTTTTATAAAGAAAGAGGAAATTTACTGGAAATTAATAGATTAATATATAATTATTTTAAGATGAAAATATCTTAAAAATAGAAATTATATAATACAAGTTTAGCAGTAGAGTACAGGTGTTAACGAAAGAAAATCTGGATTCTAAATATAATTAGTATTATATGATTTCAATCAGCAATCTAGTCAATGCAAAATATTAGATTTAATATTGGAATTATGGTAATGTATTATTTCTTAAAAGGGATTAATACAATAAATTTGCAGAAAAAAAGTAATAAGGAGGAGTACATTAGTTGTACGCTAAAAATCAATATGCCTAACAATCCAAACAGAAAAAATAGATTTAAAATAAAGGGATACAAATTAGTGTGGTCAGATGAGTTTGAATACGAAGGAAAGCCAAATGAAAAAAAATGGAACTATGATATAGGTAATATGCAATGGGCGAACTGGGAGAGGCAAGCATATACTGACAACATAGAAAATGCTTATGTCAAAGATGGCAAGTTACATATAGTAGCAATAAATAAAAAAGATGGTGAGTGTAATTATACTTCTGCAAGACTGACAACACATGAAAGAGTTTCTTGGAAATATGGATATTTTGAAATAAAAGCAAAAATGCCAAAAGGAATGGGGGCTTGGCCAGCTATATGGATGATGCGAGAATATAAAAATGATGAGCAAAAAGAAGAATGGCCAGATAGTGGTGAAATTGATATAGTTGAACATTGTTCAAGGTTGGAAAATTTGTTGTTATTTAGTCTACATTCAAAAAGACATAATTGTTGGAATTTCAAAGAGCAACAATTTTCAACTGGATATTTTTCATGCTTATCGGTGTGTAAGAAGTTTCACACATATGGAATGAAGTGGGATGAGAACCAATTCAATTTTTATGTTGACGGCTGGTTAGTAGCAACATATAAAAAAAATGCAAATGAATATGCTAAATGGGGAGATGAATATTGGCCTTTTGATCATCAATTCTACTTAATTATAAACTTGGCTATTGGTGGTTTGCTAGGAGGCCCGCTTGTAGATTCTGAAAAAATGCCTTTTGTAATGGAAGTAGAGTATGTAAGAATATATCAAAAATCGTAAATGTATAATTTCAGGGTGGATTTAACCTTTAGCTGCTTTATATTATCGTTTTCTACAATTCTTCAGTAACTTTGATGACTATGGAAGAAGGTATTCACAGAAAATTATGTTTCTAGCATCTAAATGTTTTGGAATCTTTGGCGTAGATATTTAGAATAGTCATAAAGTTTTAAATTAGTTGATTCTGCTGTCTTTGGCAATACTTTAAATAATAGCACTAGGCTTTGCTTCGGCAATGCTATCAATTACCGCCAAATTGTTCCTTTTATGTTCTTAAACACATAACATTAAGAATGGGCTGTTTTCGAAAACCGGAAAGGCGCAGAAGCTAGCGCAGGTGTATACATAATCATTGAGACTGTGAAAACAAATGAAATCAACACATTCAAATATATTTCATTTATTCTTTGCAACATTTTGGAAATTGCTTTTATGGAATATATAGAGTTAGAAAAGCAAATCTTATGGCAGCATTTGTAATAGAAATAGCCAAGTATAGATGCTGTGCATACTTTATAAACTTTCAAGAACTGGTATTACAGCTTAAGAAAGCTACATCAGAGAATAGATTGGAGGCTGGAATAAAGTGGTTCTGCAGAAATAAGTTATTGATTATTGATGAGCACAGTTATCAAAAAATGGATGTGGATTTAGCAAATTAATTTTTAATTTAATAGCCAAAGGTATGAGTGGCTTTCAACAATCATAACCATGAATAGTACTCCATTTCCAAAATGGTCAAACATATTTCAAAAGTCAGTCTTGACGAATGCCTTGTTGGATAGATTAGTGCACCACTGCTCAGTTATAAACATAAATGAACCATCATATCGAGTGAAGGATTAAATGCAGTACATGGCAGAAGATGCGTAAAAATATTATATAAGGATGTAAAAAAACATATTTTTATATTGACCTTTATAATTATCAATTTATTTATTTGAAAAAATGTACTTATAATATAAAAATGAATTAAGAATAGTAATATTTCTTGTTATTGAATTTGTTATAAAAACGATTAGCATGAAAAGTTTTACATATTATGAACATATTAAAAGTGACAATGACATTGCTAAAGAGATGGATATGAACAAAAAGGCAAAGTATAATTAGTTTTGGTTCATGTTCTAAAAATTTAACCACATTAGAATTCGACAACCATTCTGAACTTTGATAAAATTATCGTGTCAAGGAAAATTGATCAATAACTAAGACAACAAAATAAATGCCTTATTAAAATTCTTGGTTTAATAGCAGGAGTTTTAATAGGGCATTTTTTAATTACAAAATTTTGATAGAAAGAGAGGAGTGAACCAGTGAAACAGACAGGAGAAAAATACAAAATTAGAGAAATCAGTTATCTTTTTCAGACACTTGAAAAGGAATGGGAACGTTCCGGAAGAACAGTGACTAAGCGTAAACTAAATCAGGATGCATTGGACATGTTTTCTGAATATTACGTGCGAAAGATAAAGGAATATGAAACAGAGCAGGACAATATCAAAACCAAAACAATTCAAAAGATGGTGAAGGAAATAAAGGAAATGAGCATTCTTTTAAGAATAACAAAAAAGATTTGCACTAAATCAAAAGCTCAGACTACAAAGGATTACATCATTATTGAATTGGACAAGGAAGAAAGGAATTGTTTGGAAAATATTATAGGAAGTGAGGAGTAGCGGATGAATTATAAGATAAAAGTGTACAAGACAAAAAATAATGAATGGAGCACTAAGGCATATGCTTCAGTTACATTTAATAACAGTTTTGTTGTAACAGGAATAATGGTTAGAGAAGGAAAGAACAACAACTTATTTGTAGCCATGCCAAGTTATAAAAGTAGCAAGACAGATGAAAATGGCAGACCCATATACAAAGATTATTGTAATCCTACTACAAAGGAATTCAGAGATGAACTTTACGGAAACATCATTGATGCTTACATGAATGACAAGAAGGAACTTGAAGTAAAAGGTGCAAGTGACAAGCTTGAATTTGGAATAGCCCTAAAAAGTTTCGGTGGTGAGAACATAGAAGCCTTGGGACGCATTTATTTTGACAAATGCTTTGTCATTAATAATGTGAAAGTAATTCCAAGCGAAAAAGGTTCATTTGTGGCAATGCCATCACAACTTGTAAGCAAGGAAAATGGTGAAAAAGAATATGAAGATATTTGTTTTCCAATAACCAAGGAATTTAGGAAAGAATTGTATGATGCAATTTTAAAGGAAAAGGACGTAATGAAACAGAAACAGCAGGAAGAATTTCAAAAGATTGACGAAATGGACAAAGAAAATTTGCCATTCAGATAGGAGGAACTTATGGACAAAAATATATGTGTAATTTTTAGAAAAGATGGATTGTCAGACGATGACGTAAGAATGGAAATAATGAAGAGTATTGCGTGTATTCCAAAGCAGGAACTAAGCAATATACATATTTGCATTGACATCTTGAAAGAAGATAATGACGGTATTAGACGTGAATGGTTAAAACAATTTATAAAGGAAAACATATTTACAACGAGTACAATATATACTAATTCATTAGTAAGTATTGCATATGACATAACAGAAATAAACATTTTCATAGCATTGATGCATTTGTTTGGAATAAAGATTTATCTGGAAAATGAAGATGCAAGCATATTACCTGATCCGTTGTATGTAGGTGAAATTCAGAAAATAATAAAGAGTAAGTTTAAGGAACATCCAATGTGTATAGCAAAGGCTAATGCAGAGGAAAAAGCATTTGTGGTAAATGTTGTGTTAGACATTATAGACAATCTTTGGTTAGGTTACAGAAGGACAGTACAGTAAAATGAAAATGTTTTTATACTTTACAAATGAAAGAGTAAGTTATATAATGACACTACAGCAGAAATCGAACGCACATTCGAATAAAAAGCTGAACTTCTATCCGGAATGAAGTAAGAGAAATGAAAACTTAAACAGAAGGGAGATGAACCAGGTGTCTACAGAAGATTTGAGCAAAAGGCAGACACAAGTATACGACAGCATTGTAGCTCATGTCCAGGAATACGGTTTTGCACCCACCGTCAGAGAGTTGTGCAAATTAACAGGTTTAACTTCCACATCATCTATAGTTGGGCATTTAAAGGCTTTAGAGAAAAAGGGATACATAAAAAGATATCCTACACATCCTAGAGCAATTACAATATTACAGTAGATGTGTGAGATGGAAATTACCGATGTATAAGATCAGCTGAATAACAGGTCATATGCGTAAGGCTAAACAGGCGCAGATGATGGTTACATAAGGCTTACAAGGAATAGTTTCCCATCCTTTGTGAGTACAAAAATTTAATGATTAAATATTTGTATAACAAGGAGAAACACAATTGAACAGAATAGATACTAATGGAAAGAATGCATTTAATGTAGGAGATGAAGCCTACATTATTGAGAGTAATCGCAGTGTAAGAAAAGTTACAATCATAAAGATAAGCAGAGATTTCTGTACAGTAAGATTTGCTGATATAGATGGAGCAATAGCAGTAAGAGTAAGCAGACTGTATGGTACCCGCAATATGGCAGAGGAATCACTGCCAAAGAAACTAACAGTTGCAGTCAGACAGGAAGGACCTCGTCCTCCACATAACATATGGATGTAGTGGAGGTGATTTGGTGATAGAGTTTGAATATGACAAAACAGGGGTTGGCAGACGACTAGAGATGCTTAGAAAAAGGAATAACAGTTCCAGAGAAAAGGCAGCGGAAGACTTAGACATATCAAAGGATTCCCTGTACGCTTATGAAAAAGGAAAAAGCATTATGAGCGCAGAAGTATTGGCAAAGGTTTGCATCTTATACAATACTTCAATGGACTATTTACTTAATGGTTGTGAATCAGAAAACAATGTTATAATTCCTGAAATAATGATATCACTGGGGAAATATAACGTTGAGCAACAGAAACATATGTATGCAGCACTTAATCACATGATGAAAGTGTTTGTGTAGGAAGATATTATAGTCAGAAAACACGTCTATGATGAAAATCATAGGCGTGGACTACTATATGGAAAATTAACTTATTACAAAGAGTTAAGCTGGAGGTAAAAATGGAAACAATATATGATGAATTAAAAGATATTAACTCCTGGATTAAATATACTCCAATGGAAGGACAATATTATAAATATAAAAGTAATATTATTTATGCAGCTTGTAAAATAGCAGATTTATATTATCAAGTATGTAATGCTAGAATGAGTTTACATTTTTATATGGATTATGACAAATATTCAATGATGTCAGATAGTAAGATGGCAATTCTAAGCACAAAGAAATATTTTGTTGAAAACGCATTGTTATATTACAATTTTGCTGTAGATTATTTATGGCAAGTTTTATGGTTATATTATGATAATTCTGAGAACAATTTCAAGATATCAATAAATGAATTATATCAGAAGATTATGAAAGAGTGTAATTTTAATGATTTAATAAGAGGATTAACAGAAATACAAGAAAATAAAATTGTTGAGGTGTTAAAAGATAATTTTACAGATCGAAATAAATTATTTAAAATAATACGGGAATATTATAATTATTTAAAACATAGAGCGATATTTCATACGCCATCGTTAGGTGATAATTCTAATATAGGTATAATTGAATGGCCCACATTAATACGTGAAAAAGACAGCGGAACTGAAATGATAAGCTATAGAATTCCGTTAATTGCAAGAACAGAATTAGATATGAACGAATTAAGTGATTTATTGATTAAATTTGATAAAAATTTTGTTGGAATTTGCGAGTATTTTTTTGATATTATTATACCAAGAGACTATGTTACAGCAAGAAAATTTAAAATAGAATCTGGTAGGCAATATATAATTGAACATTTAAAAGAATTAGATGAATATAGTAAAAAGCATTCAGAAATAATTTCAGCAATGAAATGCGAAATATATTTTAAAAAGTAAACATAATTATCATAGGCTGGTTGATATAAAAGCTCAATCGGCTTTTATTTTTATGTTATAAAATGGTGCTAAATATATAAAAATTCGTATTATTTTCATACTCCTTTTCGTATTATCCTCGATTTAATTACCCTCACAAAAATCTTAAAATAAGTGCATAGTCATTGAGGTACCAACCCAAGGCTTAACTTACAAATGCATAGAAAAAGTTTCTACCATATATATGGTTTTTAATCTGCACTGCGCCGTGATTAATGCAGGCTTTGTGGTTAGAGTAGTATTATAGCGAGGCAGATTTATACTGGCGACGGTCAGATAAAAAGAAGCAACTATCGGGTAAGAGTTTTGATAAGGCGTTTCTCGGTTGTGATAATCACAAAGCCCGTAGACATTCAGACGTGATGACTATGTAGATGTAAGTTACCATTTATAACAAATATCATTTAAAAGAAGGTAGCAAGATGAAATATGACAAAATTGGAACAGGAGTTAATTTAAGACAGCTAAGAATAGAAAATAAATTATCAGCAGGAGAGGTCAGTGACATTGTTGACAAAAGTGAATCACACATAATGCAGCTGGAAAGAGGTAGCAGAAACCTTACAGTGGAAATGCTTTGTAAATTCGCAGATTTATATAATACCGATCCAAATACAATTCTTGGAATTAGCTCACAGAGAATGGTGGTAATGATAGACAAGTTAAAATCATTGCCGGTGGAAACAAGTGAACAGTTAATAAGAACATTTATTTCTGTAATAGACAGTTTAGATGTATTTGCAGGAGGTGGAAACAATGACAGACATGCAAAACGAAGAGCAGTCTGCAGTAATGAATCTTGATGAGGTTTGCTCATATTTGCGTATTGGAAAAACAAATGCAAGAGCTTTTTTAAAGAAGCATGAACACGATTTTGTAATACATATTGGAAATCGAAGTTATGTTGTGAAAAAACTGTTAGATGAGTGGCTTATTAAAGAGGCAAAAAGGTGAAAAGTAAATAATATTTTGATTGAGTCGATATGCGAAGTTTGCTATAATTTTCTTGTGAAATTGTTTTACGAATATCGACTCATCTTTTTAGGAGGATTAAAAGATATGAGTAAGACAGTAAAGAAAACTACAGAAGAACTTCCAAAGTATGTGAGAAGATTAGCTGGTGGCACATATGAAGCCAGAAAGATGATTCATGGAAGAACAATAAGAGTGTCAGGAAAAAATCTGACGGAAGTAATGCTGGAGTTTGAATTTAAGGTAAAGTGTATGGATAATCCATATCTCGAAGGTGCAAGGATTACACTGGATGAATGGTTTGACAAGTGGTTTACCACTTATAAGGAACCATGCATATGTAGGAATTCGATTTATCCAATGAGGAACAAATACAAGTCCACATTTGGAAAAAAGATTGGTGATATGTATTTGGCTGACATTAGAAACATTCACATACAGAAAACATTAAAAGAGTTAAGTGATGAAGGAAAAGCACCATCTACACTTAGGGAAGCTCTTGGACGTGTCAGGGAATGTTTGGAATCGGCTAAGAATAACAGATACATACAGGAAAATCCTTGTTTTGACATTATAGTACCCTGGAAACGAACTACAAGCAAAAGAAGATTTTTAACTGTTAAGGAGCAGAATGATTTTTTAGAGTCAGTAAGAACAAATCAATCTTATTTTTATCCAATGATAAAAATTATGCTTCAGACGGGACTTCGAGTTTCGGAGGTAGGAGGATTAAGATGGGGTGACATTGATTTCAAAAATAAAGTAATTCATGTTCAAAGAGCATTGACTTGCAATTATGAATATGGAGAGAAAGTAATGAGAATGTCACCAACAAAGACACAGAATTCAGTAAGGGATATTCCTTTTATGGGTGATGTGGAGGAGCAGTTGCTTGTTCAGAAAAAACAGCAGGACCAGACAAAGGAAAATTTGGGAGACAGATATCGAAGCGGTGAAGGAGAATTTACAGATTTAGTATTTACCACTTCAATGGGAAGTCCAATGATAAGGCATAATGCTCAAAAGGTTATCAATAAGTCTGTTAAGGCGTATAACCTTGAAGAAGGTTTAAGGGCAGTGAAGGAAAACAGATCTCCGGAATATATGGAACCGGTAAGTCCACATGCATTGAGACGAACATTTTGCACCAGATGCTTTGAAGCTGGAATTAATCCAAAAGTTGTACAGTCTGTAATGGGGCATGCAACGTATTCAACAACCATTGACATATATACAGAAGTTATGGGTGAAATGAAGGAGGCAGAGTTGGCAAAGTTTACATTAGATGTAAATACGAAAGAATTAATAAACCAAAATTAAAAAAGCAAACCAAAAACATTAATAATATGTTATAATTAAGAAGTGCAATAAAAAAATAAATTTGAAAAAATAATATTAATTTTGGTTTATGAAAAAATTAATATGTTCTATATGACAAAATAAAGTGTGTTAATATAGATTGTTTAACAAGATTATTTGTTAAAAGATATCATAACTTATCAGATTATAAAAACAACCTACAGTTAAGGTTGCAAAACAGATGAAATAATTATCGCGAAGCTTTGAGCAAAGCGACGTAACATAAAAAGAGATAGGATTCTCATATGCTTGCATAATTGAGGACCTATCTCTTTTTATGTTATGCGGCATTCTACGAATGCCGCGTGCTAATTGATTTGCGAAGCAAATCAATTAGATGGGCTTGGCGATTATTAATCAGGTACTTAAATAAAAATTTTCTTGTCCAATGAGAATACACAACTTATTGCATAATATCATAACTAATCACAAAAGTTGGACCGAATTTGGTCCAAAGTTGGTCCGGATAAAATGGACCAACTTTAAAAGAAGAGTTTGCTTAATTCTTCGTTAATAACTAAATTGGATTGCTATGAAAAATTTATTAAATATTAAAATAATGAAATAAAAATGTATGCGAATAAGGGAACAACGTTCTATTAATAAAATATTTTATAGCAGTTCAAAAATTAGGATGTACGAATTAATGTCTAAATAAAAAATATTGTACTATTTAAAAGATAAAAATATAAGACTCGCACCAATGGTGCGAGAAATTAATTAAAGAAGAGGATATTTGTACCATAGTAGATGAAATTTTCTTATATGGTACAGATAGAGATTTTGTCTGGCTTAAATAAGAAGAAATCTGTACCATATATATGAAAATAACCATATATGGTACAAAAGTGAGTAAGTTGAGTGATAGCAAGCTGGATATGTGTACCATATAGAAGAAAATATAATTGTGTGGTACATATTGGTTTAAAAGAATTGGGCTAAAATAGAAAAGTATAGAGAATACTAGAAAAATAAATAAAACACTAGGTTAGTGAAAAATAATCTTGTTTTTTTAGGTTTATATCATGATATAATAAATGTGAGTGGAAGAACAAAATTGAAGTGAATATATGACATTCAATAGAAATCGGGAATAAAAATTTTAGAAAACGAAAAATAATAAAAGGAGGGATGTTGTGCAGAATGATAATTGCATAGTAGGAGATAATGTGGAACTGTGTTCATTAAACAGCGAAAATCGAGACGAGTATTTAAAAGTATTCAAAATTGCATCCAATTTTGCAGAACTGTTTTCCACGTCTGAAGAATTTTGAAGAACAATGAGTGGAATGATTAGGACAGATTCAGACAGAATAGTCAGATTTGCTATTAAAAATAGTAATGGCAAAAGAATCTGTGGTTACATTAATTATGAATTAACACTTGAGTTTATTGAGAATATTATTGGACAATTGAATAATGATATTTTATTTGATATGCAAAATTGTAAATATAATAAAAATAGAATATTAATTGGGCTGATTGATATCGTTAAGAATAAATATGTTGATGAATCTGGAAAGACATTGGAAAAGTATAGAGTAGCTTCTACCAGTAAATTAGACAGGGAATGTTATACAACTTTATTGTGTCGAAATAATGATTTAATTTCAAATACTTTCAGCGAATATGAGAATGGCAATATAGAAATAATCGAAGCTTGTGATAAAACAATTGAAAATTTAAAAAATAAATTAGTTGAGTGTGATAGAGAAAGAAATATAAAATTAGAATCTTCAATAAATAGGATGTATAGCAAGATATTGGCGTTTGCAAGTATGAACTCGTTTGAAGAATACAGTGACAGTAAGTATCAAAAGATTATGAATCAAATTAGTGAATATAAACAGGTTGTTGGACAAGATGATATGATACATAGATTTTTACTTTTCTTTCTGGAAGAAATAGAAATGGCAGTAAAAGAAAAAGATAAGGAAAAAATGGAAACATTGTTTACAGATTGGGTGGGATTAAAGAATTATGTTTGGTTCAAAATATAACAAATATTCGAATATGTAATGATGTAAGAGAAATAATAAACACATTATGTAAATTCAAAGGTGTGGATATTATAGCAGCAGTTTGTGTAGATTATATTCATTTAAACGTAGCTATTCCACCCAAAATGAGTATTGCAAATTTTATGGGATACTTAGAAGGAAAAAGTACATTAATACTTTACGATAGACATCCTGAATTGCAAAGTAAATGGGATAAAGTATTTGGGGCAAGAGGTTATTATGTAGAAACAATTGGTAATTTCACAGATGAAGCAGTACAGAAATATATATAAGAGCAGGCAGAAGAACAGTGAGGGAAAATGGACGAATATTATTTAGATGAATATTGCAAACAAGTTGAGCGTGAAAATAATGATGCGTTGCGCAGATTTTCGCTATCAGTATGGCATAAGGGAATTGCAAAAGAGGAGCAAAATTACAAATTAATAAAAGATGAGAATATTCATATTTGGCTTGAAGGTATTGCAGAATCAGATGATACTGTAGAAATAGATGGTTTAGAAATCTGTAAATATATAAATATACGTCAGATGGTGGAAAGCATAATTGTATTTTTGAATCAAAATAGTGAAAAGGCAATTATATTAGCTTTGCCGTTTGAAATACATGATTATGCAATGAACAAGGTTTTAAGTTTTATATCGTATGAGATAAATACAGTAAGACTTTTAGCTGAAGTAAGAAAAGGAGAGTCCATCATTGAAATAGAACATAATTCAAATTTTTTTGCATGCTATTTAAAAATTTTGACTAATGGAATATGCAAATATGTTTATATAGAAAATGATGAAATAATAAGAAAAGAATTTAAAATAGAAGAAAAGTTGTATGAAGAATTAGTTCAGGAAACAAAACAAGTTATATTGGAAAATGATTTCGAACATATTTCAGAAGGATTAGCATTAAGCACTAATTTTAAAAAACTTGAAATTAAATTTTCAGTGGATGGATTAGGTACTTGGAGTTCTCAACGAATAGATGTTAAAGAATTAAAAAAATACAAAAATTTATTTAAGTTTTTGAACAACACACAAGCAATAGAATTTATTAAATTTGTGAAAAAGAATGGAGTAGAAGACAGTATAGAATATGGTTTTGGAGATTTAGATACGGTATGCAATTTGCCACATAGGGATGATGGCAGAAAGTTATGTAAAACTTTAAGAAATATAAGAAAAGAGTTCTCAAAGTTAAATGGAATTGACTTTGAATTTATGGATTGTTCAAATATTAGTGAAATATGTGCAGGAACCTGTGAGGTTTGTGATTATGAAGCGGAGCAGATAAATAGGAGAGTGAAAAAACTAAAAAATGTTAAATATCTGGAATTTAAAGTTGATTAAAGATAATATGAAAGTGATAAAGTAAGGAGCAAAAAATATGGGTGGATATTACGATTCAAAAATAATGAGTATAAACAGATTAAGAGTCAATACTGACGGTGAAGGAATAACCACTCTTGTGGCATTTTGGGGGTGTAAATTAAAGTGTAAATATTGCATTAATCCTCAGTGCACCAAAGAAAAAACTTATAGAGTAAGTGCAAGTCCGAGAGAATTGGTAGAATTTTTGTCAATAGATGATATATATTTTGTGTCTACAGGTGGAGGAGTAGTTTTTGGTGGAGGAGAACCGTTATTACAAAATAAATACATTCTTGATGTGTGTAAATTAATTCCAAAAAAATGGCAAATAAGAATAGAAACTAGCTTAAATGATTCATGGGAAAACATAAAAATTTTGACTCCAAATATTGATAAATGGATTGTAGACATAAAAGATGGAAATTGGGATATTTACAAAAAATATACTCGGGTAGATGGCAGAAAAGTATACAAAAATATGTTAATGCTAAGCGAAATAGTTGGAAAAGAAAAAATTGACATTCGTATACCAAGAATACCGGAATTTAACAATGAAGAAGATGTTGCAAGAAGTGTGGAAAAGTATAAAAATCTAGGCAATGTAGAGATTTTTGATTATATTATGTAAGTTAAAAAATTTTATAGTGTGATAATATATGAGCATAGAAATAGGCGGGTTAGCAAAAAAAAATTATGAATAAAATCAGCAAATATAAAAATGTTGTTGGACAAGATGATATTATACATAGATTTTTACTATTTTTTCATTTCCAACTGTTCTGAAGGAATATCTCAGTAAGAGACATTTGGAAATTGAAAATATGGTTATAAAAGAAAGAGGAAATAGAAAATGTTTAAAACAAAATCGGGACGAAATATTTCATATTTCGGAAATGAATACACAAAAGAAATACATAGAAAAAATGAAAATAATTGCAAGATAAAAACTATTGATGAATTGTTCGAAATTTTACTTGATGTTTGGTGCAGAGAAACAGCCTATCCTAGCTGTCAAAAAGAGTATGATGAGGAAAATGATCCTACATATGGACAGTGTGCAATAACAGCAACGCTGGTTTATGATATGTTTGGAGGCACGATTCATAAAATAAGAGTTTCAGGCGGTGGCACTCATTATTTCAATAAAATTAACGAACATTATATTGATTTAACAAGTGACCAATTTGATTTGTATGATATTTATGTAGATTATAGCAATAATGAACTTGTAAAACGAGAGTACTGTGGAAAGAATACCGACACACTAAAAAGATATAAATTATTGGTGCAGGCTATTGATAGCAAAGTGAATAAAGAAAAAATTTAAAGTAAATTTTAGATATTTATAGTTGAAAGTGGGAAAAGAGTTGTTGTGAAATAGACTATCGTAAGAAGCATCAATTGAACAAGAATCATATACTGAGGCAGAATTGAAAATAAATCTAAATTCATACAGACAAATATAACGATATAATTTGCCGGCTTAGTTGATAGAGGAAAAATCAATTATAAAAAGAGAGGGTATTACAATGAATGATGAGCAGATGATAAAAATTAAAAATTTTGATTATTTAAATCAGAACGTATTAAAGGGGAAAATTCTTTTTACAGGTTCATCACTGATGGAACAGTTTCCTATTTGTGAAATTGCAAGAAGTAAAGGATTTGATGAGGTAATTTATAATCGAGGCGTTGGTGGATTGAATACAGATGAGTTTTTGGAAAACATTAATACATTGCTTTTAGACCTTGAACCATCGAAGATATTTATCAATATAGGAACAAATGATATTACGGAAGCACGATATGGAGATAAGTGGATGTCACATCTGATGGACAATTTTTGCAAAATTATTGAAATTACAAAAGATAGTATTCCTAATGCAGAAATTTATATAATGGCATTTTATCCTGCAAATTTACATTTGCCTTGGCATACAGAAGAGGCAATTCAATGGATGAAGCTTAGAACTTCTGAAAATATTCGAATGTGCAATGAGCATTTGAAAGAAATCGCAAATAAATATGAATGCTATTATATTGACTGCAATGCAGGTCTCGTTAATGAAAATGGAGAACAAAAACCAGAGTATGCAATTGACGGTGTGCATATGTATGCAAATGGATATTTGAATGTTTTTGAGGTAGTAAAATCCTATTTGAATTAATCGTTTATTGTATGTTAAGCAAATATAGAAGCATAAAAATATTAATAATTTTGAAATTATTTTTAAAAGAGAAGCTCCTGCATTTATTCCTAATGACAGAAAGCAGACTCCAACAAAAGGACATCCGGTGTTTGTTGCTCAGTATGCAACAGCTACATGCTGCAGAGAGTGTATCAGAAAGTGGCATAAAATTCAGCCGGGAAAAGAATTAAGCAGAATTCAGCAGGATTATTTGGTAGATGTAATTATGACATGGATTCAGAGTGAAGTGGACAGGTATAATAATTGAAGGAACGGAGTAATAAAATGTGGAAAATTAAGCATATATTTGATGGCGATTATGGATGTGAAGAACATTCTGAAAGTGAAAATCCAAAGGTGACAGTTACGCTTGTAAATGAAAATAATGAGAAAAAAATTATCTCAGTAGAAGACAAGTGGCTTATGGATAATAACTTAGATGAAGGCGACGAATGGCCTGAAAATTTGCTAAATAAATTAAGGAGATAGATAAATGAAGCATACTAAGGTGATGAGACGAATTAAATACTCGGTGCAGTTCTAAAACTGACAACAGATTGTATTGAGGTTAATTAGAGGCAAAAGCTTATGTTGTTGGACTGCACCCTTTATGAATTTATTTGAAAGGAAAGCAGTAAATATGAATAAAAAGGAATTATACAATATATGGAAAAGAGAAGAAGAGGTTGCACAGATTCAAGGGTGGGATTTTTCGAATATTGAAGGACGATATGATGTAGAAAATGATTTACCTTGGAGTTATGAAGAAATTGTAAGAAGTTATCTTGATAATTCAAAGCAGATAATGGATTACGATACAGGTGGTGCAGAATTTTTGTTATCTCTGAATCATCCATATGACAAAACGGCTGTGACGGAAGGCTATAAACCAAATGTAGAACTTTGCAAAAGAAGATTATTACCGCTAGGTATTAATTTCAAAGAATGTTCGAATCCTAAAAATATTCCGTTTGAAGATGAAATGTTTGATTTGATGATAAATCGACATGGAGAATTTGAACAGGATGAAATATATAGGTTATTGAAAAAAGATGGTATTTTTATAACAGAGCAGGTTGGAGAAAATAATGAACGTGACTTAGTTAAGATGGTTTTACCAGATATACCCAAACCATTTCCCAATATGAACCTAACAGTTCAAAGGAAAAAGTTTGAAGAGGCTGGTTTTAAAATAATCAGAGCCGAAGAAACATACAGACCTATAACATTTTATGATATAGGTGCATTTGTATGATTTGCACATATTATTGAGTGGGAGTTTCCAAATTTTTCAGTGAGCAAGTGTTATGAGAATTTGCTAAAAATGCAAGACATAATAGACAAGTATGGAAAAGTGCAGGGAACTATTCATAGATATTTAATCGTTGCACAGAAATAAGTAGATGTGGTGTGGTGGAGTAAAATCCACCACATTAAATTTACTTGGAATGCATAATTTTTATATTTAGAGCAACATTGGAAAAGCAAATATCCATTCAAGATGATATTTTTAATATATCATTTAATTACAAGAGGTAAGATATATGGATAGGAAAACAATAATAACAGAAAGTCTTAACTATATCGAGAACAACATAAAGAATAAAATAACCATTGAGGAAATAGCTGGTAATATAGGTTATACGAAATTTTATTTTTCAAGACTATTTAAACAAGAAATGAAAGTTTCTGTTATGGAATATGTCAGGGAAAGGAAAATGATATATGCAACCAGAGAAATATTAAATGGAACCAAAATTCTCGATGTGGCAATTGAATATGGTTGGGAATCGCACAGTGGATTTATTAAAGCTTTCAAAAGTTATTATGGTTTTTCACCTTCACTCTTGTATGCAATGAAATTAGAAATAATGCATTTTGGAGGTGGAGATATGAACAATTGTAACTTTTATAAAATAATGGATGAACATTTATCAAAAGAAGAACTGTTTAAAGTATTGCACGAAAAAATAATAGAACATGGATATGATAATCAAAAACTAAATAATATTTATAATTTCTGTCAGAGTATATATGGAGGCAGAAAAAGATATTCGGGTGATGATTATGTAACGCATTTATTAAATGTATCTTTGTTGCTCGTACAAATGGAAGCGGAAGAAAGTGTTATTTATGCAGGAATGTTTTGCGATGTTTTTAGAAAAACTAATATAGCAATTGATGAGTTAAAGGAAAATTTGCCTGATAGCGTGGTGCAGATTTTAATAAGATTAAAGGACTATGATATTGAAAAAGTAGGTCTTGAAGATGAACAATGTGCTGTTTTAAAGATTGCAGAACGACTTCATAACATGAGAACTATAGAGTATATGGAAGAACGTGAGAGGCAGAAAAGAGCAAAAGAAACAATAGCAATATTTATGCCTATTGTAAAGAAATTGCAAGATGACAAATTAATAAGTGAGTTAAATGAGATTTCGATAAATTGTTTAAAATAGGAATTATATGCAAGTCGGTTTTGTGAATTCAAAACCGGCTTTTTCTTTCAATAGCTAAATGTATATGATAATATTATAAAAGAAAAAAGCCGTGAATCTAAAAATAAGTAGAATTGCATAGTATTTGTAATATCAAATACTATTTGGAGAAATAATATGTTAGGAAAGATTGTAAAAGTTACGGTTGATAGACCAATGGGGACATATCACCCAAAGCATAAAGATATTTATTATCCGATAAATTATGGATATATCGAAGGAATAATGGCACCTGATGGAGAAGAACAAGATGCTTATATATTGGGTGTAAATAAACCGGTTGAAGAATTTACAGGGAAAGTAATTGCGATAATTCATAGGTTAAATGATGTTGAAGATAAATGGGTTGTGGCACCAGAAGATGAACTATATTCTAAAGAGCAGATAGAAGAACAGGTACAGTTTCAGGAGAAATATTTTGAGTATGAAATATTATGTGAGAACTTGAATGGTTAATATGTTTCCTTGATGTTATTTCAAAATAGGAGCAATGCTACTTATTAGAATGTAGTCGTTGATTATTGTCTAATCAGCATAATAAATTTGTTTTTAGTTAGGAGAAAATGATAAAGTGATTAGGTTAGCAAAAGAAAAAGATTTCTTACAGTTAGCTCATATGAGATGGGAACATAAAAAAGAAGATGATGCTACATATGGGGAGGATAATATCAAAGGAATAGAGAGTGATGAATTTATAAAAGAATATATAAATTTCTTAAAAACAGAGAGCGTATATAAAATATTTATAATGGAAAAGAATGAACAGATAATTGCAGCAATGTTTGTAACAATGATTAGAAAAGTTCCAAAACCCAATAAAAAAGAATCGTATATAGCATATTTGACAAATGTATACACTTTAAAAGAGTACAGAAATCAGGGAATAGGAACAGACATATTATCTTACATAAAAAATTACCTGAAACAAAACAGATGTGAAAATATTATTGTATGGCCAAGTGATAAGGCCATTGATTGGTATACAAGGAATGGCTTTAAATCGGAAAATGAAATTTTAGAATGTGAATTATAGGATGGTTATTTATATTTAGATAGTCGTAAGTTGTAATTTATAAAGGATATATAATAGATGAAGTTATGTATAAATTGGATTGTGGAGGTTAAAAAGTGAAAGATTTTATATTTGTTACTGGGGCTAGTGGAGTGGGAAAAACTACCTTGTGCAATGGATTGCTTGCACACTATAAAACAACATGTGTAGAACAGCATATGATACCGGAATTTATTTCACGAGATGGTAAGGAGCAAATGACAGGAGAACTAGAAGAGCTTACATGTTGGGAAAATCAGGTTGCAATGTTAAAATGTTTTCATAAACTTGGGTATAAAAATATAATAGCATCTGATATTGATGATTTAAGAACAGCAGATATTCCCATTGTTTTCAAAGGAACTGATTATATTATAGTTAAGCTTATATCAAGTGATTTAAGCCAGATTCAGAAACAGATGAAGAATCGTCCGAATAATGGGCTTATAGATTATGAATTGCAGGAAAAGATGAATGATAAAAATATCAAAAGAAAGCCTCTTATCAATGAAGTGGAAATTGATGTTGCAGGAAAAACAATAGAGGAAGTACTTGAACAAGCAGTAAATATTATAGAAGCAACATGTTCAAAATTAGAATATGAATATGAAAAACCATCTAAAGATTTGTTTTACTCTTGGGTTTTTGCAAATGGATTAAGATGATTTTTAGTGCCCTCGACGATGATAAGAATTTAAACGGACAGGTAAATTTTAAAATGATAGAAAATATTAAATATGGAAACTTAGAAACTGCAATGGAATATTGTAAGAGAAATCGAACAGAGGAATGGATACAACAATTCCTTCGTTGTGATGGACATAATGTTGCGTTAGCAGATGGATTGTTAATAGAAGAGCGATTCTATACAGGAATAGTTCAGTTTGATATTACTTTGTTACATAATATTAAAGAGGGCGCTCCAGAGTATTTAAGTAAAAAAGATGATATAGATTATTTTTTTAGTATAGTTGATGAGATGGTCGAGTCTACAGCTTATTGGAATCCACCACCACTTATTATTGAGTTTAGAAGTGATAATGGTTTTTATGTATGCGATGGAAGACATCGATTGGAAATGTTTAGACAAAAGAATGTAAAAGCTATTCCGGCAATTGTGTGGACAACAGGAAAAGATGATTATGAGAAATTAAAGGAGATTATAAAATGTTAGAAATTTGTTCTAAGTGTGGAAATCATGAATGGGATAAGGAGGTTGATGGAAATACAATAAAATGTCCAAAATGTGGTTATGAATGGAAGTTTGAAAAGTTACCCATATATTTTTTGACTGGTTGTAGTGGAGTTGGAAAAACAACTACAGCAATTGAATTGCAAAAATTAACAGATGAATATGTTATTTTGGACGTAGATTGGCTGCGCAATGTTGCCTGGCCACAAAATGATGAAGAAGAAAATAATTTGATAGAGCAGATTTTTTATTTGACAAAGGATATTTCTCAAAGTAAAAAAGCAGTGGTATGGACAATGGCTGGTGGCTTAGATAGACTTTCTCGCGCTTATGGAAAAAGATTTTTTTCTGAAATAAAAGTTTTAGCACTTACGGCAGAACCAGAAACTATTAGAAAGAGAATGACTGAAGGAAGAGGTATAGATGATGCCGGTTGGATTCAGAGTTCAGTAGATTATAATAATTATTTCAGAACCCATGATATTTTGGATGATACAAAGTATGACACGTTAGATTGTACTAATGGAACTCCTGCAGAAATTGCACGAAAAGTTCTTGAATGGTTAAGAAAGTAGTTGCTGAAGATGTAAATTTTATTGCTGAAAAGAAATCAATAAAATCCAAATTTCAGGGATGGAAAAGTCGGAATTTGTAGAAGGGTGTATGTTGCAAACAATAATGATATTTCCAGAGCTTGACAATATTGATTAACCACATATTACAGTTGGCAAGTTAGATGATGCACAAGCACTTAATAAAGCTTTTGAATCCATTAGAAACATAGATAACAAATTCATAGTAGTGGTGAATAAGATATCTGTTGAGATGATTGGTGAAAATGAAGAACCAATTATTGTTATTGAGAAGCAGTTATTATGACAACTTCTAGATAATATGGTTTGTAACAGTATAGTAAATCTTATGAATCATTATTTTATCATCCTAACTGTAATTTCCCACAAAATTTAACACTCCTACTTTTAGGTAATTTCCCATCTCCATGATATTATATATCTATCAGAAGCCTAGGACTGATACATAACAATTTAATAAGCAAATTAAGAAACGCCAAGAATGAACTTAGTGAGTTAAGTTCGTCCATTGGCGTTTTTCTTATTGCAAAATTCATATTAGCAGGAGGAAGACAAAATGATAAATTACGAAGAATTCAAACAGAAAGTTCAGAATGAATTTAAAAATTATCTTGGAGAGGAATACAAGGACGCAGAAATATTTATTAGAGAAGTAACAAAGGTTAACATGCAGGTAGATCAGATGTCATTGTTAAATCTTCCGGGAAATGATTTTACATCACCGTCAATATCATTACAGAGCATTTTTGAGAATTATGAAAAAACAGGTGACTTTGAAGGTGTTATGGAAGCATTAAGCGAAACTTTTCAGGAGGCTATTGAAGGCTTTGAAAAGTCACCATTAAACAATGGATTAGATTTTAGTAATGTAGATAAAAATATTATTTTTACATTAGTAAATGCAGAGCAGAACAAAGAACTTCTTGAAAATGTTCCACATAGGAAATTTGAAGATTTGGCAATTATATATCGTTGGAATGTAGGGGTGGACAGTAATGGTTTATACACCAACATAGTGACTAATGAATTTGCTGAGAAAATTGGAAAAAGTGAAGAAGAATTATATAGACTTGCAAAGGAAAACACTAATAGAATTTTCCCATCAGAAGTTAGAAATATGGCTGAGGTTATAAGTGAAATTATTTTTGGAGAAGACGGTGAGTTGTTGCCGGAAGATGAAGAGTTCAGAAATATGATGACAGAAACACCGGATGACAAATCAATGTACGTTATTACAAATAAGTCAAAATTGTTTGGAGCGGCAGCAATGCTTTATGAAGAAAATTTATATGATTTATCACAGCAGCTTGATTCGGATCTTTATATATTGCCATCATCTACGCACGAGGTGATTGCTATTAGTGACAAGTTTGGAGATGCCAATGAACTTGCGGATATGGTTTATGAAATCAATATGGATCAGGTAGAACTTAGTGACAGATTGTCAAATCAGGTTTACCACTATGATAAAGACGCAAGAACATTAAGACTTGCAACAAATAAATTTGAAAGAACAATCTCTGATGACATTAAGGAAAAAGTACCGGAAATTGAAGAGGGAAAGGCTAGGTAGAAAAATGGATAAAAAAATCGAAGTTAAAGAAATTGAAGATGTGATTGAAATAATTAAGAACACATTACAAGGCTTGAAGGAAGATGAAGAAGTATATATAAGCGTTGAGGTGATAAAACATGGAAAAAACAAAGTTGAATAAAGTATCTATTAGATTGATAAATGATGCACCACTTGTATCAGATGAACAACTTGATACGCCTAAAAAGGCAGCAAAAATTGTAGGTGATTTTATTAGAAATATGGATAGAGAAGTGCTTTGTGTTGTTAATTTTAATTCAAAATTGCAACCAATAAATTTTAATGTAGTAAGTGTTGGAACAGTCAATCAGTCATTGGCTGTTCCAAGGGATATATTAAAATCAGCAATACTTTCAAATGCAACAAACATAATGATTTTGCATAATCACCCAACAGGAATTTTAACTCCTTCAACAGAAGATATAAAAACAACGTCAAAACTGATTGATACTTGTGACATGATAGGAATTCCACTTTTGGACCACATTATTGTAGGTCCCAACAGAGATGAATTTTTCAGTATGAAAATGAAGGAAGTTGTTAAGTTTAACAAAAGTGTAAATTATGAGGTTAGCCTAGAATTCTTAAAATTTAAAGAGCCTAATTTAAATCAGCTGACAGAGAAAAATAACAAATTAGCTAGATAGAGGTTTTAGGATACCTCCTAACAAGAATGCATTTGTAGCTACAAATGCGTATCTTGCAATATACATACCCGCAATATACATACCCGCTACCTGTCTAGCTAATAATACAAAAAATGAAGAAGGTGATTGTATTGAAAAAGAACAACAAGGATATTACAAAGCGTGTACGTCTTACAGAAAATGAATGCAGAAAAATTATGAAGGAAGCTAAAAAGAAAAACATGAATTTTTCAGCTTATGTAAGATATGCTGCAAAGCTTGATAAGAATATGGATCCTGAATTTATAAAAGCAATTTATAAGCTGGCAAATGAAATCAACTACATAGGTCATAACATTAATCAGGTTGTAAAAAACAATAACAGTAAATTGTATTCTGAAATTGATAAGGCAAGATTAATGGAATATATGAGAATTTTAAACGAAAAAGTAGAAAGTCTTTTAAAACAGAATGGCTATAAGCAAAATTCTTCACATTAATCCACATATGAATTCGGAAACTTATCATTTAAAAACTGGATTAAATTACATTACAAAAAGTGAAAAGACTATGAATGGACTTTATGTGGGAGCTGTTAATTGTATGGTGGAAAATGCATATGAATGTATGCGAACTACCAAAGAGATATATGGCAAAACTGATAAGAGACAGGCATATCATCTTATTATCTCATTTGAAGAGGGAGAAACAAATCCTGAAACAGCATTTGAAATAATAAAAGAGTTTGTTAACAGGTATTTGGCAGATAATTATGAGGCTGTTTATTCGGTACATAATGATACCAACCACATTCATGGTCACATCATCTGGAACAGTGTGAGATTTACAGATGGTTACAAATACAGATACGAAAAAGGCGACTGGGAAAGACAGATTCAGCCGTTAGTAGATGAAATTTGTGAGAAATATGGACTTCACACACTGGAACAAAATAAAGCTAAAGATGATGAAAAAGAATGGGATGTTTCTAAAAATGGTCCGTTTGTTTGGAATGAGCAGATAAAAAAGGATGTTGATGAATGTATTATTATGGCAACAGATTTTGATATGTTCATACAGATGATGGAAGAAAAGGATTATACGATAAAGTATGGCAAGTACATTTCTGTGAAGCCTAAGGGAATGGAGAGGTTTAGAAGGCTTAAAACTTTGGGAGAAAACTATTCGGAGGAAATGATTAGGAAAAGAATATCACAGAAAAGTATAGCTGAATACAAACATATTGATATGCCAAAAGGACTAAGGATTAAAAGTTACGGAGGACATATTAGAAAGAAAAGACTTACAGGATTGCAGAAACAGTATTTTGCCATACTTTATAAATTAAAAAAGATTAAGAAGCGTTCATACTCTAATAACTATAAATATAAGGATGACATTAAGAAGTTGAATATATTGCAGAAACAATATCTATTTCTTTCAAATTATGACATAGAGACTATGGAGGATTTAGAAAAAGCGCAGGAGTTAATAAAGGCTAAGATTCAGACAACCAATAAGGCAAAAAAGATTTTGATAGAGGAAAATAGTAAGCATGAAGAAATCTTCAAAGCAGTAAAAACAATTAAGAAAGAAAAACAGGCAGCAGCATTTTATAAGCTGGGAGACAAAACGTTTGAAAAACATAATAATCTTGTAGAAGAGGCAAGGAAAATTTTAAAATGCGAAGAACTTACTTACAAGGAAGCGGAAAAGTTAGAGACATACTATCAATCGTTAATTGATGAATGCAACAGAACAATTAAGAAATTAAAAAAAGATATGAGAATATCTTACGGAATCTTAAAAGACATTAGATACAGAGAACAGAAAGAAACTTTACGACATGATGTCGCAAAGCAGGAAAAAATAACTTCACGACATGATGTCGCAAAGTAAAAGAAAATAACTTCCCGACATAATGTCGTAAAGTGTGAATGGAGGAAAAGATGGGACAGGAGTTTGAATGTGCATATAAGAATGCACAGAACGAGAGAAAGAAATCTGAAAGATTAAGGATTGAAAAAACGGAGGTACCCAAGAAAAAATTTGGATTATTAAAAAAGGTATTTTTATCAAAGAAATACAATGACAGTCTTGTAAGAAAATTGTTAGCAGGAGAGCTTACTGTTGCACAATTAAAGCAAATTAATAGAGCAATCAAAAGTGGTCTTTCAGACAAGCAGCTTAATTCTATTATAAATAGTAAAAAAGATGCTAGTAGAATGTCTGTGATAATAGACATTGCTATAAATGTTAATAAGATGAATCAGAAAGAGGTGAAATGTTAATGGCAGATGAAATCATGGAAGCAATACAAATGTTAAGGTTTGGATATGATGGTATAAAGTTAGGATTAGATGTAACAGGTTCCTCAATAAGAGAGGCAAAAAATCTAACAATATTCATTGTTGGACTTTTAAATCATGAGAAAACACAAGGAAAAACAAGTCTTAAAAAGATGCTTAAAAATAGTGGTAATCTTCAGGTACTTCAAATAAAAGAAAAAGACGTAAAGGAATTTGAAAAACTGGCAGGGAAATATGGAATTTTGTATTCAAAAATGCCGGATATAAACAAAGGTGATGGCATGAAAGAATTTGTCTTTCCGGTGGAGGCAACTCCAAGGATAAATGCATTGATAGAAAAACTAGGTAATGGCAAGCTTGAAGATATTGCAGAATATGTAAGAAATGGAGATGGAAACTGCAAGAATACAATGGACTATCTTAAGAAGAAAAAATTATTACCGGAAGCACCAGTATCTGTTACAGCAGAAAGAAAAAAAGAAATTGTAAATGCAGAAAAGAATATTAAGTATAACGAGAATATTAATGACCTTGAAAAAACAGATATTACAATTTCAAAGAATCTTGTTGAAAGTGAAAAAAGAGATTTATTCATAACAAGAGTACCGGGAACGTTTGGAGAAAATGTTAAATATCTTACTATAAAAAAGGATGACATAATAACAATAAATGGAGGAAAGACATTTCTTACATTTTTAAACAAAAATCAGGAATATGAACTTCTTGATAAAAATAAGAAACCGGCAGGAAAAATGCGTGGTGAGGAATTAAGGGACAACTATTATGACAAAGTTGGAGAAGAGATAAGAAAGAGAGCGAATAAGCAAAGGGACAAAGAAAGACAGAAAAAAGAAAAAGTGAAGAAACATCAGGAAAGGGAAAGTAAGCCTATTGCAAAAAAGAAATAACAAGATGTTAGTTCCTTTTCTTATTGCAGGAGAACTTTTTGTCTTATTTATTTCATACATTATAAGTGGTGTATGGAAAGAAGGAATGGATGTAATAACTTTACTTAACAAGGTAAATGATGCATTAGATCATCCATTTAAAAATTATTGGACTGAACATAGTTTAAAGGCTATGATAGTCGGAACACTTATTTATGCAATGGCAGTACTTTTGTATATTACAAGCAGAAGAAATTTTATGCATGGAAAAGAGTATGGTACTGCAAGTTTAGCAAACATAGATCAGGTAAATAAATCTATAAGTGATAAATCTGATGAGAAGAACAGAATACTTAGCAAGCACGTAAGAATGAGTACAGATACTAAAGTTACAAAGCTAAACAACAATATGCTTGTAATCGGTGGTTCAGGTGCAGGTAAAACATTTTATATTGTAAAACCAAACATAATGCAAATGTTACCAAAGGGTTCGTTTATCGCAACAGATCCAAAGGGTGGTGCGAAACGTTCCATAGTGAAAAGCTATGGCACGATTGCAACTAATA
>OGYW01000685.1_pt1 | contig 31827 bp, 21 predicted proteins | sample 1576621 | NCBI WGS metagenome assembly OGYW01 (sample SAMEA3541528, study PRJEB24748) | human gut metagenome | biome: human gut; feature: human-associated habitat; material: faeces | place: China | collected 2012 | reverse complement strand
AATTCCGAGTTTCGCTTCTGAGCTTCAATTCTAAATTTCACTTCAGCGTTTCACTCCAGAACCCTACTTCAGGGCTTTAATTTGGAACCCTAATTATCTCTGTGAGCTGCTTTTTCTGCTTTCGCTTTTTCGATAATTTCTTGGGTAGATTCGAAATCATCAAAACGTGCGCTGCCCGGAGCTTCCATGCGATCAAGAGGTAATACGACCAAACCAATGTTGTTTACGTACGCATAAATTTCCATACCGCGCTTGCAGCGGAAAGTGCATTCAACACAAGGGTTCTTATCGCAGTATGCAAAAGCGTCTTCGTCGGCAAATCCAAAAACAATAGGAGGCCATTTTTTAGGAGACACATATTTAGTCATAATGCCCGTGAAGGTTTTGAGCGCAAACCAACGAGGTTTACAGCTTGAATCAACTGTTCTCCAGTCAATTTTTACGCAGTTGTTGTTTAAGCCGCCCATGATCTGATAGTTTAACTTGAAGCGGTCTTCTACTTCGGCAGCAGGGATAGGCTGAAGCTGTTCCATGGGCTTGCCGCAGCAGGTAAGGTGAAATTCAACATGAGCATATGATGGCTCAAAAATAAGAGAACGTTCACCGTCGTTGATTAGTTCATTGTCAACTGCGCCATCCATTCCTTGAACTACTGCACCGCATTCAGTGCAGTGGAAATAGGGAACATGGGCAGCGGTAACGCGTGGCTTCCATGTTGCATGTGTGCGTGTTGGGCTATATTCTGCCATCAAAACCTCTTCTCTCGGCAGTTTTATGCGTGTCATATTGTAATTCGCAAATCTGAAAAATGCCTAGTGTTAATTATAAATGCCTAGGATATATTCCTAGATTGTATGCAATCTACAAGGAACATCTGTTTGTCTTACGTAGAAATCTGTTTGTTTTACATCTGTTTGTTTTACGTAAGACAACGTTCATTTAATTTCAAAAAAATCGATTTTGGCCAATTGATTCACAGTGGCCTGACACGAAGGGCTTCTTCTTGACAGAGGGCACCAGGAAAAACTACGATTCGTAGTATTAAACCAAGATCCCGAAACGGAAGGGGAACGCGCATGAGCGTATACCAGGAGGCATATTGCCTGCCCGAATTCAAGTATGAGTACGAGCGCCTGAAGGTTGACGTTCGTGGTCCTATCCACGTTGTTTCTTTCGACGACGCTGCTAACCTCAATGCAATGTCTTACCAGCAGATGGCTGACTTCAATGATTATTTGAAGAAGGTTCGTATGGATCCAGAATGCCGCGTAATTGTTCTTACCGGCGAGGGCAAGTCTTTCTGCGCTGGCTTCAACCTGAACGAGCTCAACTATGAACCTCCTGAGGACATGGGTCGCGCTCAGCGTGATCACTGCATCATGCAGACCATTTGCTCCGATCAGGCTGTAAACATGCGTAACGCTATGCAGCCAATCATTGGTGCTTTGAAGGGCCATGCAATTGGTGGCGGTCTTTCTTTGGCTTGCGCTTGTGATCTTCGCGTTTGTGGTGAATCCTTCAAGATGCAGGCTGGTTACCTCAACATTGGTTTGACCGGTACCGACATGTCTGGTTCTTACTATCTTCCTCGCATCGTTGGTTATGCTCGTGCTGCTGAAGCTTTGATGACTGCTCGCCGCATTGGCGCTGAAGAATTGCTTGAGTGGGGCTTCGCTAACAAGGTTGTAGCTGACGAAGATGTAGTAGAAGAAGCAGTAAAGATGGCAGAAGCAATGGTTAAGAATTCTGCTCCTTTGGGCCTTCGTCTTACCAAGGAATCTTTGCAGTGCTCTCTCGATAACTCTTTCGAGGCTCAGATCAAGATGGAAAACCGCAATCAGGTTCTTGCTTCTCAGACCGAGGACGCTCGTCGCGGTGTTCGCAAGATGAATCCTAAACTGCGCGAAGAAGTAAAGGCTCATCCTGAGAACTTTGCATTCACTAATATGTAATTGTGTAGAACTTCTTAGCGGTTCTAAAGCGCCAATTCAAGTTATACGGCGTATTACAGTCGCTCCCGAAAGGGAGCGACTTTTTTATGCATGGGATCTAACGGCAAATATATGAAACCCCTATAGCTTTTTTCGAAAGAGGAATCCTTCTATTGGAAAAAGAAATCACTCGAATCAATAATCAAAAGCAACAAGACAAAGAGGGTAGCGAGGGAACAGTAAAGGGGAGCTCTCATGGATGCAGTTAAATTTGCCGTTTTGGGTTTAAACCACGGATCGAAAATCGCGCGTTTTGCAAAGGAAAATCCCGAAGTTGATTTGATGGCCGTCGCTGGTTTTGGAGACGGGGATATCGCAATCGCGAACGATCTTGACGTTCCAATTTTTAGCGACTATACGCTTTTGCTTAAACAGACCCCTCTTGATGCGGTCTATATAGCTTTGCCTAATACGCTGCATGTTGAAGCAGTAGAAAATGCAATAGCGGCAGGAGTTAAACATATTCTGCTTGAAAAGCCTATAGCTAATACCGTCGAAGAAGGAAAGCATGTAATACAGGCGTGCAAAGATGCTGGTGTAACGCTTCTGATTGGGCATCATCGTCGTTCTTCAAGCAAGTATCAGTTGCTTCGCAAAGTTATTGACTCGGGACGTCTGGGCAAAATCGTAGCTATTCAGTCTCGTTATTGCATCGCTAAGGATGAAGATTGTTTTGATCGCGAATGGTATGTTGCGAAAGGTGTTGGCGGCCCGCTTCTGATTAATGCTATACACGACTTCGATGACCTGAATTTCGTAATTGGCAAAAGCCCCGTTAAGGTATACGCCGCAACAAGAAACACGATCCGCGGAAATGAAGCCGAAGATTCCGCTTCGGTTCTTATTGAGTATGAAAATGGCGTTACCGCAACATATGTGGTTTGTGATGGAACTCCAGGACCCTGGAATTACGACTTAGCTGCTGATGAAAATGAATCGTTCGTTATGTGCCCTGGCGAAAATAGTTTGCAGGTATTTGGTACCAAGGGATCATTTGGCTTTCCGAATATGGATCTGTATTACTACGACGAAGACGCCTTTGGGTGGACTCATGAACTCAAACACGAACACTTTGAGGTAGAAACCAACATTCCACTTAAAGCAGAACTTGAGCATTTTGTTGATTTATGTATGGGTAGGGAAACGGCTCCACGATGCTCTGGTGAAGAAGGTTTGCGGACTCTCAAAATAGTTAATGGCGTATTCGAGTCTGCCGAAACAGGAAATGCTGTTTATCTGCAAAGCTAAAATAACTAAAGACATAGTTAAAGATATAACTAAAGACAGCAGGGCGTAGGTGTTACCGTTTCTGCAGGTATGATATAGAGCAAGCCTTTGCACAGTGTTTTATATCTGCGTGTTTATATCTGCGATGAGGGGTGAATATATCGTGAGACTGGAACACCTGCGCTACTTTACTCGCTTAGCTAATGTACTAAGTTATACCAAGGCGGCAAAAGAGCTCTATATTGCTCAACCAACTCTTTCTGCGGCCATTCGCCAGCTCGAAAAAGAACTGGGACTTCAGCTTTTTAAGCGAAGTGCAGGCAGTTCGCATGTTGAATTAACTGCTGCGGGAAAAATATTGCATGAATATGCCGTCCTAGCGGTAAATAACCTTGATACAGGAATTCGTTTAGCCCACGAAACGCAGGACGAAATCAATTCAGAAATAAAAGTTGGCACGATTTATGCCATGCAGGGTTACTTTTGGTCTCAGGCAATAAAGGCGTTTACTGAACAGCAGGCAAACACACCGAAGATAGTTATAGAACAGGCTTATTCGATCGAGCTAATTTCACGCTTGCGCAAAGGGGATCTAGATGTGGCGTTTGCCGCCAAAACAGACAAATGGTCGGATCTTAGCTATACCTTGGTTTGGTCACAGCCATTGGTACTTTGCGTAAACAAAAACAATCCGTTAGCAAAGCGCAAGTCAGTTTCATTAGATATGATTTCCTCTAATGAATTACTGACGTACTCTTTGGCTTCGCCCGCGTTAAACTCAATTAAGAATAACTTGCCATGCGAAAAGCTACGTTTGGTGCGTGAATACGACGACGAAATCACCATGAGTGCTATGGTCTCTTCCGACAAGAATAAAATGGCGCTATTCTGCTATTCGTTTTTGGTAGAGGCTTTCAAGGATGTAGTGTGTCTTCCAATACGAGATTTGCCCTACGATTTTCATAAGGTATACCTTGTGAGTCGCAAAGAATCTCATCCAAAAATTGTAGAAGATTTCATCGAGTGCATGAGTAATTATCGCTTTCCTAATGCCGCTGAAAATCTGAGTGAATTGATAAAGTAGCGTGAACATGTTCATTGTAAATAGATAGTTTCTAGCTATGAATAGATGGACAAATCCTTCAATATGAGTAAATGTGGTTTAAATGCGTTGCCCCTCTGTTGCCCTTTACATAACGAGAAGAAATAGGACAACTTTTATTTGCGCAGGTCAAAACTTTATCAAAACTTATAGAAAAGTACATTTGCAATAAATTATGTGAATAGAAACTAGCAAAAACACTAGTTGAACTGGGTGTATAGTAAATCGCAATAACTTTCTAAAAAGCGTGTTACATCGCTATTGGAAATGGATACGGCATAGTTTGAAAATGGTTTTCGCAACATCTCCAAAAAAATGAACAAGTTCTAAAAGGGAGCATGCACAAAACATGCGTGGTTTTAGATGGGTTCTTATATGTTGCAAGAGAAAGAGGAGTGCGTTTTCCCCGTTATATAACTAAGTGGAACAAAGCTTGGTTTTCATTTTGTGAATATCGGGAAATACGCAAGGGAAATCGATTGAAAGAAAGGAAGGGAAACGCATGGCTTCTGATGCTCAAAAGTCATTCCACGGTATCGCGGCACGTCTTGACCGTATGCCAATCTCTGGTTTCCACATGAAGATCATGTGGTTGCTGGCAGGTATTACGTTCTGCGACTCCGTCGACATGTCTATTGGTGGCCCTATCGGTGCTGTTCTTCAGGACGAGGGCTTCATGACGCTCGAACAGTTTGCGTTCTTTAACTCCATTACTATGGTTGGCTACCTCATTGGTGGTCTTGGATCTGGTTTAGTATCCGACAACTTTGGTCGTAAGAAGGCAGTTATTGCTTGCGGCACTATCTTTACCGCTGCATGTTTCGTAGCTGCTATGGCTCCTAATGCTGACTTCCTGACCGCATGCCGCTTCATCATGGGTATTGGTCTTGGTGCTGCATTCCCAGCTGGCTATTCTGCTTTGACCGAGTACACGCCACCTCACAAGCGTGGTAAGTGTCAGTCCTACATGGGCTTGATCGCTAACTGCGGTACTTTGTTCGGTTCTGTAATGAACCTCATCATCCTCCCAATGGCTGGTTGGCGCGAAGTATTCGTATTCTGCGGTATTCTCGGCGCAGTAGTAATGGTTCTTATTGGTGTTTGCATGGACGAATCTCCTCGTTGGTTGGCTCTCAATGGTCGCAACGACAAAGCAGACGCTATTGTTTCCAAGCTCGAGGCAAAGGCTGCTGCTGGTGGTAAGACGGTAGAAGAAGTTACCGCTGAAGAGATTGAGCGTCGCGAACAGGAACAGGAAATCAAGCAGCTTCCATTCAGCTTCTTGTTCAAGAAGAAGATGCTTCCTCGTACCTTAACCGCAATGCTTCTTTGCTTCACCATGAACGTAATCGTTTACACGGTTATTACTTGGACTCCTACCATTCTTCGTGCAAATGGTTTCGATACCAGCCTTGCAACCTTGACCACGGTAGTTATGCAGATGGGTATTCCTATTGGTGTAGGTCTGTTGACCTTCTACGTTGAGAAGGTAAACCGTAAGGTCATCCTTATTGGTTCCTACATTGCAGTAGCAATTCTTGGTCCTGTATGGGCAATGCTTCCTACCGACAACGTTGCTCTTATCATGGGCTTTGGTTTGCTGGTTTGCGTATTCACGTTCACCAACTCTGTTACCACCGCTGCAATTTATCTCTCCGAGCCTTTCCCAACGGCTTGCCGTATCCGCGGCGCAGGTGTTGCAAACGCAGTTGGTCGTTTGGGCGGTATCTTCAGCCCAATGTGGATTGCATTCTTCGTTGCATCCCCAATCGGCACCATTGGTGCATACTTGGTAAACTCTTGCCTCATTGTTGTTACCGCAATTTGGCTGGCAATCTTCGGTGTTGAGACTCGCGGTCGTACGCTTGAAGACATTACCAAGGGTCTGGAAGACGACTAATTTAGTAGAATTTAGTTAGCCTTCTATAAACTGCTCTTTCTCAAGTGGGGTCCGAATTTCGGGCCCCACTTTTATATTCAGTGACGAAATATTTTCAATTCACCTGGTGTAGAAACGAAAATAAATAGCAACGTTTTTTTTGAATAACGAAAATAAATAAATACGGTATGCTAAGTAACGGTTTCTGAACTAAGGGGATTTAGTTTAAAGATCTTTAATTTTTCTTTTGGTTCAATAGGGGATGGAGCAGAACCAAAGGATTATTCCAAGGAGAGGAATTCATAATGAGGCTTGACTATTTGCGTTATTTCAACCACTTAGCCAAAGTTCTGAATTTCACTAAAGCGGCAGAAGATTTATTTGTCGCTCAGCCTACGCTTTCTGTGGCAATTAAGCGTATGGAGCAAGAGCTTGGGGTAAAGCTGTTTAAGCGAGGTAAAGGCAGTTCTCGCATTGAGCTAACTGAGTCTGGCGCTGCTTATTATGAATATGTTTCTCTTGCCTTAAATAATCTTGATACGGGATTGCGTGTTGCACGTGAGATTCAAGGTGAAGCAAATTCGCTTGTACGAGTTGGTACCGTATATTCCATGCAGGGTATCAACTGGTCTCAGGCAATGCAAGCATTCTTGAGCAAGAAATCAAATCCTCCGAAAATTTCAATCGAGCAGTCTTATTCTCCGGAACTCATTGCGCGTTTGCGTAAAGGTGAATTGGACGTAGTATTTGCTGCGCGCATGGATGATCTGGATGATCTGAACTATATCTACGTGTGGTCACAGCCACTGGTATTAGGCGTGCATAGAAACCATCCTTTGGCCAAGCGTGAAAAAATTACCTTAGATGATTTGAAGAAATATGAGATTTTAACCTACCCAAAAGAGTCTCCTGTTCAACGTATTGATATTGAGCTTCCTGTCGACGAAATGAATTTACTTCGTGAATATGACGATGAAATTACCATGAGTACCATCATTTCATCTGACGAAAACAAGCTGGCGTTGTTCTGTCATTCGTTTTTGGTTAATGCTTTCTCAGACGTGGTCTGCCGTCGTATCGAAGGTCTTTCGGAAGACTTCCATAAGGTGTATCTAGTAAGCAGAAAAGAAACGCACCCTAAGGTGGTAGATGACTATATTTCATTTATGAGCGCATATAGTTTCCCGAACATTATAGAGACGGGTACTATCAACTAATTTAAACGAGCGAAGATGCGCTATGCGTTTAAGTTCTTGCGAAAAGTAATTGCATTCGTGCAACGCTCTCTTAGTTACTTACCTTCGGGTAAGTAATTCTAGGTTTAGAAATTACTAATTTGATACAAAACACCAGTTCAACAACTCTATAGAAAAACATAATAAAGTAACTAAAAAAAGCTATTCGAAAAAATAAGTAATAAAAGTTCACAATATCTTTTCAGAAGTTATTGATGTCTACTTTTAATGATACGGGTGGATAAAAGCGGCATCACTTCAGGGGAAGGTCGTTCTGACCTAGATACTTCTGTTTGAAACAAGACATTTTGCCTAGTTTCTTCCTTTAGGAATCGAGTTCAACTTAAGAGGGACAAACAACTCCTTTTGCATTGGGGCAAGAGGGGCTAAGTTGTTTTGCTTTCGGCAAAACTCGTAGGAAATGAAAGGAAGGCGATATTCGTATGGCTTCGACTGAAGCAAACAAGTCGTTCCACGGTATCGCAGCACGTCTTGACCGTATGCCTATTTCTGGCTTCCACAAGAAGATCATGTGGCTTCTTGCTGGCATCACGTTCTGCGATTCCGTTGACATGGCTGTTGGCGGTCCTATCGGTGCTGTTTTGCAGACCGAAGGCTTCATGACGCTTGAACAATTTGCGTTCTTTAACTCTATTACCATGGTTGGCTATCTGGTTGGTGGCTTACTTTCTGGTATTGTTTCTGACAATTTTGGTCGTAAAAAGGCTGTTATTGTATGTGGCTCGGTATTCACTATTTTCTGCTTTGTAGCTGCTGCAGCTCCTAATGCAGACTTCCTGACTGGCTGCCGCTTCTTTATGGGTCTTGGCCTTGGTGCGGCATTTCCAGCTGGTTATTCTGCTTTGACTGAATACACGCCACCCCACAAGCGTGGTAAGTATCAGTCCTATATGGGCTTGATCGCTAACTGCGGTACCTTGTTCGCATCTGTTATGAATCTTATTATTCTGCCTATTGCTGGTTGGCGCGAAGTATTTGTATTTTGCGGCGTTCTTGGTGCTGTAGTAGTAATTCTTGTTATGACCTGCATGGATGAATCTCCTCGTTGGTTGGCTATGATGGGTCGAAACGATCAGGCAGATGCTATTGTTACCAAGCTCGAGGCAAAGGCAGCAGCGGCTGGCAAGACCGTAGAAGAAGTAACCGACGAAGAAGTTGCAGCACGTGCAGCAGAGCAAGAAGTAAAGCAACTTCCCTTCTCGGTATTGTTCAAGAAGAAGATGCTGCCCCGTACCTTAACAGCAATGTTCCTTTGCTTCGTAATGAACGTTCTGGTTTATACCATCATTACTTGGACGCCTACCATTTTGGTTGCAAAGGGCTTCGACACAAGCATGTCTACCTTGATGACGGTAGTTATGCAGCTGGGTATTCCTGTTGGCGTTGGTGCTCTTACCTTCTATGTTGAAAAAGTAAACCGCAAAACCATTCTTATTGGTTCCTACTTGGCAGTAGCTATCCTTGGCCCAATTTGGTCTTTGCTTCCTACGGATAACACGGCACTTATTATGGGCTTTGGTTTCTTAGTTTGCGTATTTACCTTTACCAACTCTGTTACCACCGCTGCAATTTATCTTTCTGAGCCTTTCCCAACGGCTTGCCGTATTCGTGGCGCAGGTGTTGCAAATGCGTTTGGTCGTGTAGCGGGCATCGTAAGCCCAATGTGGATTGCATTCTTCGTTGCATCTCCAATTGGAACTATGGGTGCTTACCTTATTAACTCTGCACTTGCTGTTGCTATGTCAATCTGGCTGGCAGTATTCGGCGTCGAAACTCGCGGTCGTACCCTCGAAGACATTACCAAGGGTTTGCTCGACGAAGACTAAAGCAATTTCAATAATCCACCCGATTTCAAAAACCCACGCCCTAGTGCGTGGGTTTTTCTGTAGCTGTGATTGTTTTTCTTAATTCACCAGCGCAAAAGATGCAGTAAAGAAATAAGAAAATAGAAGTCGGGCGAAGTAAAATATAAACATAACGAGATTGAAAGGGGAAAGGTATGCCAGCAGAAGTAAAAGGAACAGGTATTACTGGTCATACGCATATGGTTGCTATGATTGGCAGCCCCGTAGAGCATTCGGCATCGCCTGCTACGCACTCGCTTGCTTACAGAAAAATGGGAATCGATGCAGTATTTCTTGTATTCGATGTCCAGGAAAAGGATTTAGCTAACGTTATGGGGGCTTTTCGAGCAATGAAAGGCTGGGTAAGCACCACGGTTACTATGCCCTTAAAGCAAGCAGTTATTCCGTATTTAGATGAACTTAGCGATGCCGCAAAATTAATGGGTGCGGTAAACATGATCAAGAAAGAAGACGATGGCAGACTTGTTGGTCATAATACTGATGGTAAAGGTTTTGTGAATAACTTAATAAAGCATGGGGTAGAAGTTAAAGGCAAAACCATGACGCTTATTGGTGTTGGTGGTGCGGGTTCGGCAATTTTTGTGCAAGCAGCCTTAGATGGCCTAGCGTCGTTGAATGTATTTGCTCGTGAGGGCGGTAAATCGTATGAGCGTGCTCAGGAGCTGAAAGAAGTAGTAGAAAAAGCTTGTGATTGCCAGATTAGTATTTACCCACTTGAGGATGAAGAGCAATTGAAACGCTCAATTGCGGAATCTGACATTTTGGCCAACAGCACCAATGTGGGCATGGGTGAAGGAAATACAGAAACGCCAGTAGCTGCCGATTTAATAAAGCCTGGCATGACCGTTGCCGATGTTATTTATTCGCCCTTGGAAACTCAGCTTCTAAAAGATGCCAAGGCAAAGGGTTGTAAAGCCATTAACGGCTTGGGAATGCTTAATGAGCAAGCAGTTGTGGCAGACCGAATTCGGTTTGGCATTGAAATTCCTATCGAAGAAATAAAGGCTGAACTTGCTGAATAAAGTTTTTTGAAAGCTCATATCGTTAAAATTGCCAATTAAAAGATCCCGTTTGAATAGTAATTCAGACGGGATCTTACTGATAAATGAAGTCTAGTAAGTGCTCGATGTTTAACTGAGCTAGACCAATCAAGCTATTATCGCTAGTCGATCGACTATTTCTTTACTTCGGTGCGAGCAATCTTGGCTTTGCGAAGCGAGGGCTTCTCTTCAGCTACCTGCTTCATAAATACGGCAGCCAAGATATCAAGTATCAACATGATAAAAGTACCAGGATCAGGGATGCCCACAGTAGTAAGAAGCATAACCTGATACACAACGGCAATAACTGCAACAAGACCCATAATTATGACCAAGATTCTTGGAGAAGCCTTGTCGTAGAGCCAGTGGAAGCCTTTGAAGTTAATAGTGGCGCCAAAAATACCAACAAAAATAAGCAAAATTGCTTCAACACGCAGAAGTGTAGCTACGGAATAACCATTAATCATATTGCCGCCATATAACACAAGGTCAAACGTAGCAAAGTCACCTTCAAAACCGCCATATTGCTGGCCTTGAGCATAAGCGATAATAGCGCAGCCAGCACCAGCAATTGCGCAAATGATTGACCAAATAAAAATAGCGTTATACGTGTTGTGAAGGCGATGACGTTTAGGGGTTAAGGGGTAACCATCATCGCCAATACGGTTGCCTTCTTTGTCGTAGTGGATATAGAGCGGTTTTTTCTCAACTTTTTCAGGATTGAGTGCCTTAGATTCGTCTTTAGAATGGGGACGTAAACGGAATTTCATAGGTGTCCTTAATTCGAGTGCTTGTCATGTTTTTATGGCTATGCTTTTGCTATCAAACAAACCAAATGTTTCCTTGAGAGCATAAGCACCGTGTTGCTTTGCCATTAATCCGCACAAGGCGTTACGTGGTTTTGTGCGTGCTGTATTTAGTGGCATGCAGCATATATACGAACGATCATTAGTGTAGCGAAGAATTGCTCGAAACAAAGCGCCGGAGCGTTTGTTGCGGTATATCTCCACGAATGAATACATACGTATAAACAACTCTTAATCATACCCATTTCTGCTCCGAATGCGCACTTATAGAAGTTGCAATTCGTTGTAACTTTCCATCTGCTATATTAAAAAGCTATTGGACAAGATTTTCCGGAGAATACTCGACACGGCAAAACAGGAACAATAGTTTCTCAAAACAGCTTCAGTAGTCTTGTCTTTTGGATTACGAATCATTTAAGCCATTAAAGAACAGAAGGCAATCTATGAAGCTTGCTCACCTGCGATACTTTAAACACCTTGCCTCTGTAATGAGTTACACCAAGGCGGCAAAGGATCTGTTTATTGCTCAGCCTACACTTTCGGCTGCTATTAAACGTATGGAGCAAGAATTAGGTTTTGACTTGTTTACTCGTACTGAAGGCGTTGCAGCTCGTATCGAATTAACTACACAGGGAAAAATATATCTGGAATATATCACTCGCGCGCTTGAAACCTACGACGAGGGTATTCGACTTGCGGAGCAATCTGTTGCTATTAGCGAAAACACTATGCGCCTAGGAACCGTATATTCCATGAAGGGTCAGTTCTGGTCTCAGGCGATAAGTGCTTTTGTGGCGCAATATGAACAGCGTCCGCTCATTCATATGGAACAGGCCTATTCTGGCGAACTTGCACGCCAGCTTAAGGAAGGCAAAATTGATGTTGCCTTCGCGGCGAAAACGAAATATGCCACCGATTTGAATATGACGTTGGTGTGGAGCCAGCCGTTAGTGGTTTGCGTGAATAAAAAACATCCGCTTGCACAACAAGCATCTGTTTCGTTGGATGACTTGAAGGGATATCGTTTGCTTACCTACGGCAAGGAATCTTCGGTTGCGATGGGCTTGGATGGCCTGTTTGCGAATAGGGAAGAAGAATTTGATCTGGTACGTGGTTTCGATGACGAAATTACGCTTTCTTCCTTTGTTTCTACCGATCCAGAAAACGTGTCGCTTTTGGTATATTCCTTCTTGGTAAATTCGTTTGATGATGTGGTTTGTTTGCCTATCGATGGCGTACCGCAAGATTTTCACAAGGTATACCTTATGAGTCGCAAGGAACCTCATCCAAAGCTGGTAAGCGATTTTATTAACTTTGTAAGCAACTACGCATTTCCTGAATTATCTATCCATTAAAAGCTGTCCTCAAACGCAGCGGATGCTTGAGGGAAAGGCGCCAAGCTGCGACGTAAAATACCATGCATTTCAGCAATAGCAATTCCATAATTCACGATTGGTACTCCTGTAGCGCGACATGAAGCTATGCGATAGCGCATTTCCCGATCGTTGAGCATACAAGCACCACAGTGGATAACCAAATCGTATTCTTCAAGCGAATCAGGAAAGCCTCCTCCGGAAGTGAAATCAAAGTGAGGCTCAGCACCTGTGAAATTACGAATCCAGTTGGGGATTTTTACTGTACCAATATCGTCGCATTGACGATGGTGCGTACACCCCTCAGCAATAAGAACGCGGCTTTCGTTGGTTAGTTGGGCTAAACGTGCGGCACCTGCAGCGTAATCTTCAAGATTGCCTTTATACCGTGCCATCAGAATGGAAAAAGAGGTGAGTTGAATATCTTCGGGTGTAAGCTCGGCAACCTTTTCAAAGGCTTGGGAGTCGGTAATAACAAGACGTAGCTTACGTTCGCATGCTTGAAGTGTTGCGGTAAGGTTTTCTGGTTGGCAAGCCAGGCAGATTGCATTGCAATCCAGCACATCGCGCATGACCATTTGTTGAGGCAAAATGATGCGTCCTTTTGGCGCAGAGCTGTCAATGGGGATAACCAGCACGACCAGATCGTTTTCTTCAAGCAAATCAGCAACAAGTCGTTTATTCGATTCGGCCTGCTTGGCGCATGAACCTATAAGGTTTTTAAGTTCGTAGATCCCTTCACCTGTCTGAGCGCTTACGAAAATGCTTGCGGAGTTCTTGCAGGGAGCGCCGTGAAGAATCTCGAATTCTTCGGCGGAGCCTTCATTGAGCTGTTCGACAGAGTTTCCAGTTAAAAGTGCAGTGCGTTCTTCTCCTGAAAGCAGATCGGCCTTATTAAGGGCAATCACAAAAGGAATCTCTCGAAGCCTGAATGCTTCAATCAGTTCAAGATCTGCCTGCTGAAAACCGCAGGTGGCATCAATTACTAACACTGCACAATCACACAAACGAAGCGCTTTCTTTGCTTTAGCGACGCGCTGAGCGCCTAAATCCCCTTCGTCGTCGATACCAGGGGTGTCAATAATTACGACGGGCCCCAACGGTAAAAGCTCCATGGCTTTCTTTACGGGATCGGTGGTAGTTCCCTTAGTGTCGGAAACAATAGATAGATCCTGATTAGTAACCGCATTGACCACGCTGGATTTTCCTGCGTTGCGGATACCAAAAAATCCAATATGGAGGCGTTCTGCTGAAGGGGTAGCGTTGAGGCTCATGGGGGTTCTCCTAGAAGCGATAATCGCGACCAATGCCGTCGACGATATTGCGGATATAGCTTTCTGCAAGCTCTTTCGTTTTTGGATTGGTTACCTTTTGCAGCTCTTGCTGAATAATGGTCATGCCTTTTGTCTTGGTTTCAGGAGTGGCATAATCGGTTAAATATTCTGCCAACGTAATTAACGCGTTGGGGTGGCAGAAGTTTAAGATTTCGCCATTTTTGCAAAATGACATGAACCTATCGCCTGTGCGTCCTGCGCGATAGCAAGCCGTGCAGAAGCTCGGAATGTGGTTGTTGTCCAAAAGCCAGCTAATGACTTCATCCAGTGTGCGCTGATCGGAAACGTCGAACTGTTCGGTGTCATGCGGACGCTGTTCTTCAACGTAGCCGCCAACAGAAGTACGTGATCCACCGCTAATTTGCGAAATGCCATATTGTAGGGCATGTTCACGCACCGTTTGACTTTCGCGCGTAGAGATAATCATGCCCGTGTAGGGCACTGCGATACGAATAAGTGCGATAAGCTTTTCGAACATTTCGTCAGGAATACCGCTGTCGAATTCATCGGGGTTGATATCCATTGCAGGCTTAACGCGAGGAACGCTGATGGTGTGGGGACCTACGCCGTGCACTGCTTCTAGGTGCTCAGCGTGCATTAAGAGGCCCGCAAATTCATAGCGATAACCTTCCAGCCCGAACAGAACACCTAAGCCCACATCGTCAATGCCGCCTTCCATAGCGCGATCCATGGCTTCGGTGTGCCAGTTGTAGTCGCTCTTGGGACCTGTTGGATGTAGACGCTTGTAGCTTTCTTTGTGGTAGGTTTCCTGGAACAGAATGTACGTGCCTATTTCTGCTTCTTTAAGCATGCGATATTCATCTACAGTAGTAGCGGCAATATTTACATTAACACGCCTGATAGCACCATTTTTGTGCTTGATGGAATAGATGGTATGCATGCTTTCCAGGATGTATTCGATAGGGTTGTGTTTGGGGTCTTCGCCTGCCTCTATTGCAAGGCGCTTGTGACCCATATCCTGTAAGGCAATTACTTCAGCGCGAATTTCGTCTTGCGTAAGCTTGCGGCGCGGTATTTCGCGGTTTTTTGCATGGTAAGGGCAGTACAGACAGCCATTCACGCAGTAATTCGAAAGATACAGCGGTGCGAACAGAACAATACGATTGCCGTAATAGGCTTGCTTGATATCGTGAGCCAGTTGTTTGATCTCTCTATTGATTTCTGGATCATCGCAAGCAAGCAAAACCGAAGCTTCGCGGTGCGTAATAATGGCACCATGATCGTTGGAAGGGTGCAAATTGGTGCGTGCTTTATCCAGAATGGAACGGCACAGTTCAATATCGTTTGCGTGTGTATCGGCATAAGCAAGCGTGTCTAGAATTTCTTCGTGGTTGATGAATTCATCAGCGCACAGAGACTTAGGATTGTAGGGAAAAGACGTCATTATTGTCTTCCTTTCGGGTCTCCGCGATCGACTACAACGTTATAGCCAATCGTTTGCATTTCGGCGCCAAGGAGGTTTAGGTGCTCTGCTGCCTCGGTGCCAGTATGGGCTTTATTGTTATACAACTCATAGTTCGCGCGTACGTTTAACGGCGAAAGGTTGGGCATTACTACGTTGGCACCCGCAAGCATTCCCTTAATGCGCCCCTTAGGGTCAAGTGATCCTAGGGCGGTGGTTGCGGGAAGCAACACAGGCGGGTGAATGATGCGAATAAGCGACAGCAAGAAGCAAGTAAGCTCAATGCTGCCAGCAGATGCATTAGAAAACGGTGTGGCGTGATGGGGAATGAAGGGCCCGATGCCACACATTTCGGGTTTAAAGTGCTCGATATATTTCAGGTCATGCGCTAGATCGCACGCTGTTTGATAGGGCGCACCTACCATAAAGCCACACCCGACGGCATAACCAATGGAGCGAAGATCCTCTAAGCACTGCAGGCGGTCTTCGAGATGCATGGTGTCTGGATGAAGCTTTGTGTAAAGGTTTTCACACACCGTTTCGTGGCGAAGCAGATAACGATCAGCACCCGCTTCGAATAAGCGCTGATAGCTTTCGTAACTGCGCTCGCCCAGTGAAAGCGTGATAGCGCAATCGGGGTGTGCAGCTTTTAGGGTTCGAAGCAGTTCGACCAAGCGATCGTCGGTAAACCAAGGATCTTCGCCGCCTTGAAAAACGAAGGTTCTAAATCCCAGCTTATATCCTTCATTGGCGCATTCAATTATTTCGTCGAGACTTAATCGATAGCGCGTGCAGGTGGTGTTACTTTTACGAATGCCGCAATACAGGCAGTCGTTTTTGCAGTAATTGCTGATTTCGACAAGGCCGCGAATGTAAACGTCGGTACCGTATATATCTTCGCGAATACGACGCGCTTCTTTTGCTAAGTATTCAGCAATTTCGTTATCGTAAAACGCTATAAGCGCTTCGTATTCTTCAAGTGAAAGCGAATGGGTTTGCGTGAGTTTTCGGGCAAGATCCAGTAATGAGCCATGCGAAATGTGCTCATTACGCGTTTCGTTATGTTCTTGCTCTTGTTTCATTGCTTACATATCTTTTCGCTGGACAAAGTCTTTTTTAGGGGGAATCTCTTTAGTGTTGGACGAAGTCCTTTTGGTAAATCCCTTTGGTGAAAACCTTCTGTCCGAGGCTCTTTTGTAGCCGATAATGCTCTTTTCTTTGTGTCGAACAACGTTCTTTTGTGGATAAAAGTTAACCGGCGAGATATCCAAGCAAGATATCCCACCGGTATTTCTAATAGGTAACAATCTCATGATTGTTACCGTGCGGTAACTAACGAGCAGTTCCGTTGCTTTGCGCCGCTGTAACAGGTAACGTTTAAATGTCCCACTCAATCTGTTCGGTGTGGAGCCATTCTTCTGCAGTTTCAGAAAGCGGCTTGCCAATCCAGTCGGCGTAGAGCTTTTGGATGTCAGGATTTTCATGGGAGAAGCGCAAGGTATCGTTCGAATCAAGGCGATTCAGAACCTTAGCGCGTTCAGCTGCCATTTCTACGTTGAATTCAATAGGCTGTCCGCCGCCACCAACGCAGCCGCCAGGGCATGCCATGATTTCAACGAAGTCGTAATCAGCTTCGCCTGCTTCAAGAGCGTCAAGAAGCTTTGAGGTATTTTCAAGGCCACTTGCTACGGCAATCTTGATAGTAAGATCTGCGATTTCTAAGGTCTTGTCGGTCCAAGGACGCTCAGGCGTTGCTTCGGTGGTGTCGCAGGTGGCAAAGTCGGGGTTCTTGCCCGTCAAGATGAAGGCAGCGGAGCGCAGTGCAGCTTCCATAACGCCGCCTGTGCGACCAAAGATGGTGCCAGCACCTGTAGACAAGCCTAAAGGATTGTCGAATGCAGTTTCTTCCAGGTCGGCGCAGTTTACGTTGAACATACGCAGCATATTATTGAATTCGCGCGTGGTAAGAACAGCGTCTACGTCAGGGCCTGCTTCGGTAGAAAGCTGAGGAACGCCGCACTCATATTTCTTAGCAACGCAAGGCATTACAGAAACAACAAACATGTTTCTCTTACCTGCAGCCTCCATAGGTTCTTTTAGGGTATTCTTAACGACTGCGCCCATCATCTGGTGAGGAGACTTACTGGTGGAAAGCTGCTCTACGAACTGTGGATAGTGGAGCTTTGCGAAGCGAACCCAGCCAGGGCAGCAAGAAGTAAACATGGGGCGCTTCTTGCCAGAGGTATACCACTCAATAAATTCGTTGCCTTCTTCCATGATGGTAAGGTCGGCAGCGAAGTCGGTGTCGAATACACGATCGAACCCTAAGGATTTAGCAGCAGCAGCCATGCGACCAGGTGTTGCTTCTTCATGGGTGAGACCCATTACTTCGCCCCAGGCGCTGCGGATAGCAGGCGCGAATTGAATAACGGTCATAGTTTCAGGATCTGCCAGAGCGTCTAGCACCTTAGGAATGTCATTGCGTGCGGTAAGAGCGCCAGTTGGGCAGTGAGTAATGCACTGACCACACAAAGCGCAACCTGCTTCGGTGATGTCTTTATTGCCGCGTACGGTAATACCGCGGAATGAGGAAGGACCCTTGAAGTCCCATACGTTGCAGTGCTGAACTTTGGCGCACTCTGCTACACAGCGACCGCAACGGATACATTTACTTTCGTCGCGCTGCAGAGGGAAGTCTTCATCCCAGGGCTCGAAATCAAATACAGGGTCGAAATCGAGTTCGCCTACATTCAGTTCGGCGGCAGTGCGCTGCAAAGCGCAGGTGCCCGTACGTTCGCACGTGGTGCATTCGCTGCGATGTCCTTCAAGAATGGTGCGCATGTTTTCGCGACGTGCTGCAATAACGCGAGGTGAATTCGTGCGGATATTCATGCCGTCACGAACGGGTGTATTACAGGCAGCGCTCAATGCGTCATCACCTTCGGTTTCTACGACGCAAATGCGGCAAGAACCAATTTCGTTTAAATCTTTCATCCAGCACAACGTCGGAATGGAAACACCTGCAGCCTGTGCAGCGTCCAAAATGCTGGAGCCTTCTTTTACTGATACGGCTTTGCCGTCGATGGTTACGTTATACATATTGGACTCGGCCTCCTTCCATTACGCCGCAGCCATAATGATCGCAGCGCAAGCAGCGGCCGCATTCTTGCTGGGCTTCTTCAAGGCTCATTTCAACTTCAACAGCGTCGAAGTCATGCTTACGCTCGTAGGCGGGACGTTCAACGATGTTTACACGACCGCAAGCAACGCGGTTGTTGGGCTTGGGGGCTGGAGCGGTTGCTCCGCAATCCAGTTTATGATCAAAGCCCAGGTAATCATCGATATTGCGCGCAGCAACTTTGCCTGCACCAATGGCAACAATAACGGTCTTAGGACCAACTTGGCAGTCGCCGCCAACAAATACATTGTCGGGGCCATGAAGAGATTTCAGGTATTCGTCTGCCTGGAAGTAGGTACGATCAGCTTCCATGCCGAATTGTTCGAATGGAGCAGATTCAATGGACTGACCAACCGCGATAAGAATAATGTCTGCCTCAATGCGGTGCAGTGGTTTGTTTGCCTTCTGCGGGGTAGGACGGCCACCCTTAACAGGACCAATCATTTGAGGCTGAGTATAAAGTGCGGTGCAGTGACCATCTTTTACTTCAATATGGTCAGGTGCTTGAAGAACGCACATCTCCACGCCTTCTTGCATAGCTGAATCAATTTCAGCATGCAGAGCGGTCATGTCTTCAATACGACGACGATAGGCAACCGTTACGCTTTCTGCGCCAGCACGAACACTGGTGCGAGCGCAGTCCATGGCAACGTTACCGCCGCCAATAACGACTACCTTTTTACCCGTGAAGTCGGGGTAGTTGTTTTCGCCAATTTCGGTAAGCAAATCAACCGCGCTCATTACGCCTTCAGCATCAGAGCTTTCCATGCGCAAAACTTTGCCACCTTGAGCGCCAATAGCCACATAGCACGCATCGTAGTCTTTGGAGATTTGTGCCATGGTCTTGGTATCAATGTCGCTTTCATAATGAACGGTAATGTTTCCAGCGGAAAGAATGGCGCGAATGTCTTCTTCCAAACGTTCGCGAGGGAAGCGGTAGGCAGGAATGCCATAGCGCATCATGCCACCAAGATGCTTGCGGCGTTCAAAAACGTGAACTTCGTGTCCCATCAGTGCACTAAAGTATGCGCACGTTAAACCGGAGGGGCCGCCACCAATAATGGCAATCTTTTTGCCCGTGGGTTCTGCTGGCTTAGGGGTTTGAACCTTGTCAGCAGGCATGTTGTCTACCGCAAACTTCTTGATGCCACGAATGTTGATTGGCGCATCAAGCAAGGTGCGACGACAACGATCTTCGCAAGGATGTTCGCAAACGAAAGCACATGCGGTAGGGAAGGGGTTGTCTTTGCGAATCATGTTGATTGCGCCAGCGTAGTCGCCTTCGCCTACAAGAGCGATGTAGGCTGGAACATTTACATGAGCAGGACACATGGTTTCGCAAGGAACGGTTTGTGTTACGCCTTCCTGGCAGGTGTAGTTGGTTACATGGCTTTCGTATTCAGCAGCAAAGGTATCCATACCTTTCAGGAATACATCGGCTGCATGCCAGCCAATAGCGCAATCGGCAGTATCGCGAATAACCGTTGCCTTCTTATGCATATTTTTTAGCAAGTCGGGTGTGCCTTCAAAAGCAAGCACTGCTTCAAGCATTCCTTCAAGTTGGGGAATACCTTCACGGCATGGAGTGCACTTTCCGCACGTTTGACAACCGCTTGCTTGTAATAAAGACAGCTGCATAGCAACGGGGCACATTCCAGGGGGTGTTGCTTCAATACGGCGAGCGAACTCTTGCATGTAAGCTTTTTGCAAGGCATCGTCGTGAGCGACGGGTGCCACGGATAGTTTGCTCATCCAATCCTCCTAACATGTGAACGACAAGTTGTAGCTATCACTTGGGCTCAGTGCTACAAAAGGGGCTTATCTGTGTGCATACGAAAACCGCATACGCGAAAAGCCTGCCCTTAATTGTATAAAACGAAACACTCTGATAGACAAATCAAAATATGCAAATTACCAGGGGCTTTATTGATTCTGTTGAAAAATATTCATGAGAGATCTTCTCGGGCGGACGGATTGAAATTTCAGGCAAGTGGTACGCATTACGCCGAGAAATAGATTGATAAGGCATTGAAATATATACCAAGTGGAAATAACAGAAATACGAGAAACGCGCGAAGCGCGCGATGACAGCATAAGCTGGCGGCAAAAGCTGACGACAGAAGCGAGTCTTTAAAACTTCAAAATGGCTCAGGGAGCTTCAGAAAGAATCAGGAGGCTCTAGGCAAGGCAAAAAAGTACGAGAATCTCCGAAAATCCCCAGAACTAAAACGAAATTAGAACACGTTCAAAATGTGGTATGGGTCAACGGATGAATTTTGGGGGTAGGCGGTGGGCAAAAAATAGGAAATGTCCCAAAATATTCACGAATTTTGTACTTCTAGTCAGAAAAAAATGTAATTTTCTCAAAAAAATAGACAAACCCGAATTACTGACCATCCCCACAGAGCTTTGTGATAGCCATACTAGAAAGGTGATGAAAATAGCCCGACTGCACCACAGGTAAGCAAAACGCTTTTCGCTGCAACGCAGAGCGGGTTCCATCGTTAATAACAATGGAAGGAGAAAGTCTGTATGTCCACTACAGATAAACTCAATGGCTTCGGCCCTCTCGCAGGCGTTAAAGTCGTAGAGCTTTGCGAATGGGTAGCAGCTCCTGCTGCAGTACGCTGCCTTTCTGAAATGGGTGCAACCGTCATCAAGACCGAACCTCTTCATGGCGATGCTCAGCGTACCCAGGGTCCTGGCTTTGGTTGCGAAAAGAACGATTTCGAAGATCCTACCTTCGACCTTAACAACACCAACAAGGACTTGGTAGCTATCAACCTCAAGAACGAAGACGGCATGAAGTTCATGAAGAAGCTTCTTGCAGACGCTGACGTTTTTGTTGTTAACCTGCGTGACAAGGCTTTGAAGAAGCTCGGTCTTGACTATGAAACCATTCACGAAGAGTTCCCAACGCTTATTTGGGCTCAGATGCGTGGTTATGGTGAATATGGTCCTGAAAAGGACTCCCCTGGATACGACGCAGTATGCTGGGCAGCTCGTGGTGGTGTAGCTAACGTTTTCCGTGAAAAGGGCCAGTCTCCTGCTATCGCTCCTCAGGCATTCGGCGACAACAACGCTGCTTGCATGTTGGCTGGCGGTATTTGCGCAGCTTTGTTCAACCGTACCCGTACCGGTAAGGGCGAAAAGGTTGTAACCAACCTCTATGCTGCTGCAATCTTTGCATCTGACATTGGTATTTGTGCTCAGCAGTTCGGTGCTGACTATCCTAAGTCTCGTACCAACGTTCCAAATCCTTTCAACAATACCTATCGTACTTCTGACGACAAGTGGATTTACATCTGCATGCCTCAGTACGATAAGTACTATGAAATGATGATGAAGATCTTCGGTCGCGAAGACCAGATCGACAACATTGACACCAAGGACCTCACCCACTTGAAGGCTTCTGGTAAGAACAAGGAAGTTATCGGTTGGCTTGAAGAGGCATTTGCTAAGCAGCCATTCGATTACTGGATGGAGCAGTTCCGCATTCATCAGGTACCTGCTCAGAAGTTGTTCCGCTTCCCTGACATCCTTCGCGACGAAGAAGCTTACGTAAACGACGCTCTTCGTTATGTTGAATATGACGAGTATGGCAAGCATGCTCTGCCAATGACCCCTCTCCGCTTCGGTTCTGCTGGCGATCCTCCTGTTATCCTTGCTAAGCCTGTTGGCTATCACACCGAGGAAATCATGAAGAAGTACGGCTACACCGACGAAGAGATTTATAAGATCGAAAAAGAAGGCGGCGTAGGCATCTATCACGGTGAACCTATTCCTGACACCATCTTTAAGTCTCAGCGTCAGGAAGCTGGCGAAGCTCCGTGCACTTGGGAGAACTAATTAGGTCTAGCAAACAGGACGCAAAATAGAAGCAATTCTGTTGCAACTTTCGAGGCACGCTACGGCGTGCCTCTTTTATGTTTAGGCATTGTTTTGTGTCGAGGTAAGAAAGTGTATGGGAGCATGCTTTTCGGCAGGCAAGAAAGCATGTTCTTGAGGCTTAGACACTAAGAAGTGTACGAGTAAAAGAAGAACGCAATAGTGCAAGCTGAAACATGTAAAAGAGTGGAAGATGGTGCAAAACGGTATAAAACAGTGTAAAAAGGTGTAAAGTGCCAAAATATGTGCACTTTATGAATAAGCACTTGTTACTATTGCGTTAAATGCTCAGATATATAGAATAAATTATTGCGCTTAGGGCGCAACCAGATAGTGCGGGGTGGAGCAGTCTGGTAGCTCGCCGGGCTCATAACCCGGAGGTCGTTGGTTCAAATCCAGCCCCCGCGACCAAATGTTTCAGCAGGTCAATCGGTAAATCGGTTAACCTGCTTTTTTATTCCCATAACTCATAGAATTGCCAATTGGGGTCGAATTGGGGTCGAAAATTAATTAAAGTGATTTTGTGGAAGAAGAAAACATAAAATCTAAGATGCCGAATGAGCTAAGTAGGCGCAAACAGATTTGTCCTCTGGCAAGCGCAAATGGGCACTGTTGCTCAAGGGGCAAATCGGTGTCGAGGCAGATTTTAAGTGCAGCAAGGAAAACCTACTCGACCTTACAGGTTCGAGTAGGTTCTAGTAACGCGCCTCGCTTTCGGATAATGACTTTTGTTGCACCGCTGACCGCTTTTGGGCCTATAGACTAACGTATAGCGATGATTGGCTTGTAGATCAAAAATTTCCTGACTCCATTTGCTATTCAGAACGAATTTTTGCAAAAGTCGGTATTTTGGTACGCATTAATTTTTTTGAAGAGTATTCGCAAGTTTGGGTCGCGATTCTGGTTATCTAGGGAAGGTGCGACCCCGTCGTATTTTCCTTGCGTGCGAAGAAATTTACCGAGACCCGTTCGAGACTTGTTGGATTTCACTGCAGTAGTCGGATCGTGTATCTTAGCGTTTCTCTGTGATGTCAACTCTTCAGGCAATGCTGATTGACTTCGTTTCGTTTCAATAATCCCGATGGGATCTTTTACAAGGTCAGCAGTTCATTACCAAACTCAATTACATGCCTAAAGGAGCGAGGGATATCGTGCTCTCGAGACTCGCAAATCGCCGCTCGCGGCAAATATTTTGCCTGTTCGATGGTATCATTCGTTTGTATTGCATATCACATGCGAAAGGTGACTCCATGAAGTTCAGCGATTTAGTCGAAGGAGGCGCTTCGGGTACTGAGAAGCGTGAATATCTGGTCGACGGCGACATGACCGCCATCACGTTCCGCATTCCACGCAATCTGAAGGAGGCCGCCCAAGGCGAGGCGCGCAATCGAGGGGTCAGCTTCTCTGCGTTCGACAGGTATTGCATGATTCAGGAGCTTTCGAAAGGCGGCAATTAGACGATGACAAGGCTGGCGGACATAGCCAAAGGCGTTCGCGCGCGCGGAATTGCGGGGGATCAGGTGGTCACCGTTGTGGCGACGGAGTGGCATGGCGAGTCCGTCCTCACCGTCACCTATAAGACCGATTCCGGGGTGCTCGACGAGACCATGGTCTACGATTTCGATACTGACCGAATCGAAATCGAGAACGCGTGTTTGTGGAGCTTCGACGCCGACGCCGACGATGTTCGCCTCGTTTCCGAAGCCTACCGCATCGGCCTTGCTCACCTGTTTGACCCCTATCTTGCTGTAAGGACATCGTCCATAGAGGCTTTACCGCATCAGATCTCCGCGGTCTACAAGGATATGCTGCCTAAGCTACCCTTGAGGTTCGTGCTCGCCGATGATCCCGGTGCCGGAAAGACCATCATGACCGGCCTTCTTATCAAGGAGATGATCGCTCGCGGCGACCTCAAGCGCTGCCTTATCGTCGCTCCTGGCAACCTCGTCGAACAGTGGCAGGATGAGCTCTACCGTAAATTCGGACTCACGTTCCGCATCCTCACGAACGACGTTCTGGAGGCGTCCGCGTCAGGAAACGCTTTCGCAGATGCCGACAACGACTTTTGCATCGGTCGTTTGGACAAACTGGCTCGCAACGACAATATCCAGCAGAAGCTCGAGATGAGCAGATGGGATTTGGTCGTATGCGATGAAGCCCATAAGATGAGCGCCACCAATTTCGGCGGAGAAGCAAAGTACACCAAGCGCTATCGCCTAGGTCAGCTCCTCGGCGATATTACTGAGAACCTGCTACTGCTCACCGCAACTCCGCATAACGGCAAGCCTGCGGATTTCCGCTACTTCATGGCGCTTGTCGACAAGGATCGTTTCGCTGGAGCGAACCGAGTGAAGAACCCGATTTCAAAACGCGGCCAGGCAGCCGCATCGCAGGCTGTGATTCCTGGTTTGAGAGACGATAACATGGACGTTTCCGACGTCATGCGCCGCCTGGTCAAAGAGGAGCTTCTCAAATTCGACGGACGGCCGCTGTTCCCCGAGCGACTCGCATACACCGTGGAATACAAGCTTTCCCCTGCCGAGGCGGGGTTGTATGAAGCGGTGACCCAGTACGTAACCGAGGAGTTCAATCGCGCCGATCGACTCGATGGCAAGCGAAGGAACAGCGTTGGCTTTGCTCTTACCATCCTTCAGCGTCGCCTAGCCTCGAGCCCCGAGGCGATATACCAATCTCTCAAACGTAGGCGCGAGCGATTGGAAGCGAAGCTCGCAGAGGTTAAGGGCGCGACGAATGCCGCCCTCGCTTTTACGGATAAGTACTTCCTTTCGGACGACGATTTCGATGAGGACGATTATGATGCCGAGGAGCTCGAGAGAATGGAGGATGACGTCGTCGATACGGCCTCCGCTGCCGCGACCATTGCCGAGCTCGAAGCCGAGATAGGCACGTTGCGCCTCCTGGAGAAGAAAGCGAACGACGTGCGCATGAGCGGCGACGACCGCAAATGGGACGAGCTTTCCAAGCTGCTCCAGGACGATGCCAATATGTTCGGTCCCAATGGTAGACGCGAGAAGCTGATCATCTTCACCGAGCACAAGGACACGCTCAACTACCTTGCGTCGAAGATCCGATCCCTTCTCGGAAGCGACGCAGCGGTCCTTACGATTCGCGGAGGAATGAGCCGCGACGAGCGTCGTCGCGCCGAGGAGATGTTCAAACAGGACCGCGACGTGCGTATCCTGGTCGCCACTGATGCTGCTGGCGAAGGCATAAACCTGCAGCGCGCCCATCTCATGATCAACTACGACCTTCCTTGGAATCCCAATCGGCTCGAGCAGCGATTCGGACGAATCCATCGCATCGGGCAGACCGAGGTGTGCCATCTGTGGAACCTTGTCGCTGTAGAAACCCGCGAAGGCGAAGTGTTCCAGCGCCTGTTCCGCAAACTCGAGGCGGAGCGTGCGGCATTGGGCGGGAAGGTATTCGACATCCTCGGAAGGCTCACCTTCGAGGACAAGCCGCTGCGCGTCCTTCTTCTCGAGGCAGTGCGCTACGGCGACGACCCGGAAGTTCGGGCACGCTTGAATCAGGTGGTCGACAGCTCGCTCGACACCTCGGCGATCAGGAAGCTGCTCGACGAATACGCGCTCACCGCGGATATCATGGATGCGAGCCGCGTTGCGGTAATCCGCGAAGACATGGAGCGCATGGAAGCGCGAAAACTCGAGCCGCATTTCATCGAGGCGTTCTTCAAGGCAGCAATGGAGAAGCTCGGCGGAAGGGTCGAAGCCCGCGAGCCAGGCCGTTACGAGGTGCTCGAAGTCCCCTTCTCCGTGAGATCGAAGGACATGATGATCGGTGCGGCAGACCGCGTGCTGCCCTCGTACGAGCGCATCTGCTTCGACAAGAAGGACAAGGAGGCGCCTGGACTCATTCCCGCGGCTCTCGTATGCCCGGGCCATCCGCTACTCGACGCCACGGTCGCCGTGCTCGAAGAGCAGATGGGGCCAATGCTCAAGCGCGGCACTGTGTTCGTGGATGATGCAGATGCTGGAACCAAGCCGCGCCTTCTGCTCTATATCGAGGATTCGATTCAGGACGGAACCGTCGGAACCGACGGCATGAAACGGGTGGTATCAAAGGCCTTCCGTTTCGTGGAGCTCGATGCAAAGGGCAACGCGTCGGATGCCGGTTACGCACCGTATCTCGACTACCGTTCCCCGACGCCCGAAGAGCACGCGCCCTCTCAGAACTGATCGACGGACAGGATTGGCTCAAAGGCGATCTCGAGCGGCGCGCCGTTGATTTCGCGATCGAAAAGATCGTGCCGAGGCACCTCGAGGAAGTTCGTGCTCGTCGAATCGCCCAGATCGAGAAGGTCGAGAGGGCGGTAGAAAACAGGCTGACCAGCGAGATACGATACTGGGACTCCAAGGCTTGGGAGCTCAAGGAGAAGGAGAAAGCGGGAAAGAGAGCCGCAAAGCTCAACTCGTACAACGCGAACAAGCGCGCGGAGGAACTCGCAGAGCGCAAGCGGGTTCGCCTCGACCAGCTGGCGCGAGAGAAGCAGATCTCTCCCGCACCTCCTCGAGTTCTGGGCGGCGCCATCGTGATTCCAATCGGCGCGCTCGGCGAAAGTGCTCCCCCCGCGTTCTCCTCATCAGACCGCCGCGCCATAGAACTTGCGGGAATGAGAGCGGTAGAGTCGATCGAGCGCGGTCTTGGCTTCGGGCCACGCGATGTCAGTTCCCTCAAATGCGGGTATGACATCGAGTCCTTTGTGCCACCTGAAATCCGTGGAGAAGGTCCGGCTTTGCGCATGATAGAAGTGAAAGGCCGCAGCGCCGGCGCGCAGACGGTCACCGTCTCGCATAACGAGGTGCTCTGCGCGCTCAACAAACCCGAGGCGTTCATCCTCGCCGTCGTCGAGGTGGACGGGCTCGTCACGCGCACTACCTACATCAAACGGCCATTCGTGAACCCGCCGGATTACTCGGCGGCAAGCTTGAACTACGACATCGAACGCCTCAAGGAGACGGGTGATGTGATACTGGAGAAAGAGGAGACATGGGAGTGAAGAAGCTCATCGAGGTCACTTTGCCGCTCGATGCCATCAACGCAGCGGCGGCGCGCGAGAAGTCCATTAGGCACGGGCACCCTTCAATGCTGCACTTATGGTGGGCGCGCCGGCCGCTTGCGGCGGCGCGCGCTGTCATCTGGTCCTCGCTCGTCGACGACCCATCGTCGCACCCAGAGGAATATCCTACCGAGGAGGAACAGGCAAGGGAGCGCGAGCGCTTGTTCCGAATCCTCGAAGAACTTGTGGTGTGGGAGAATTCCAACAACCCGCGCGTACTGGAAGAGGCGAAGAACGAGATCAAGAAGAGCATGGGCGACAGCCTGCCGCCTTTGCTCGACCCCTTCGCGGGGGGAGGCGCCATTCCGCTTGAGGCGCAGCGCTTGGGGCTTGAGGCGTACGCGCAGGATCTGAACCCGGTCGCCGTGACGATCAACAAGGCGATGATCGAGATTCCGCCCAGATTTGTCGGAAGGTCCGCCGTGAACACCGAGGCACGCAAGCGCGCAGGCCTCGAGGACTGCAACGGCAACGCTGGCCTGGCTGCCGACGTCGAGTATTACGGCTCATGGATGAAGGAAGAAGCGTTTCACCGTATCGGCCATCTTTACCCTAGAGTCGATGTTCCAGCAGAACAAGGGGGAGGCGAGGCGACCGTCATAGCATGGATCTGGGCGCGCACGGTGAAATGCCCCAACCCCGCTTGCGGTCACGAGACGATCCTCGTTCGGTCGTTCGACCTCTCCAAGAAGAAGGGCAAGGAGTGGCATGTCGAGCCCATCTGCAAGCAAGGTGATATCCGCTTCGAAGTGAAGCCCGGCAAGGCCGATCGCGATGGCACGGTGAATCGAAAAGGCGCCACGTGCATCCATTGCGGTGCGCCGATTGCCTTCGATTACGTTCGATCGGAGTCTTGCGAGGGTCGCATGGGGTCAAAACTCATGGCGACAGTTGCCGAAGGAGCAAAGGGAAGACTGTATATTGCCCCAGACGATGTCCAGCTCGCCTCGGCGCAAGTTGAAAAGCCCGAAGACTATCCGCAGGGCAAGCTTGCGTATTACCCCGGTCATCTGAACACCAACGTATACGGACTGGACGAGTTCCACAAGCTTTTCACCAACCGGCAGCTGACGGCTCTGACGACGTTCAGCTCGTTGGTGCGAGAGGCGCAGGAGAAGGTTGAGGCGGATGCGATCGCCGCCGGACTTCCCGATGACGGGATCGGACTCGAGGATGGCGGAGCCGGGGCCAGAGCCTATGGCCAGGCGGTGGGGGTTTATTTGGCTAATTTGGTTGATCAATTAGCCAACCATAATTCGTCGATTTGTAGCTGGCATTCTCGTAATGTGCAGCTACGAAACGTGTTCGCCCGTCAAGCCATACCCATGACATGGGATTACGCAGAAAGCAATCCGTTTTGTAACTCTTCGGGATGCTATGACAATCTGTTTTCGAGAATGATTAAGGCACTTGATGGTCTTCCGAAATATGGAATCAAGCAAGGTGTAGCAAAACAGTTTGACGCGCAGAGCGACAATGGCATGCGCAGCATAATGGTCTCCACCGATCCGCCATATTATGACAACATCGGCTATGCAGATCTCTCTGATTTTTTCTATGTATGGCTGCGACAATCGCTTAAAGAAACCTATCCCTCACTCTTCAGCACGATGCTAGTGCCAAAACATGAAGAGCTTGTTGCTACGCCCTATCGCGAGAATCGTGGCAAGATGGGCGCGAGGAACTTCTTCGAAGAGGGTATGTTCAGAGCATTCGAACAGGTGAACCTATACGCTCGCGATGATGTTCCTGTGACTATCTACTATGCTTTCAAGCAGAGTGAAGCAGAGACGATAAATGAAGTCGAATCGACGGCATCAACCGGATGGGAGACCATGCTTTCGGCAATCATCCGGGCGGGATTTGCTATCACTGGTACGTGGCCTCTAAGAACAGAAATGGATTCTAGGATGATCGCCTCGGGAACTAATGCCCTTGCATCGTCAATTGTTCTTGTGTGCCGTAAGCGATCCAAAGACGCGCCTATGGGAACTCGTCGCGAGTTCGTCATGGCGCTCAAGCGCGAACTTGTTCCGGCGCTCGACAAGCTGCGCTCCAGCAACATCGCGCCGGTCGACCTCGCCCAGTCTGCTATCGGGCCGGGTATTGGCGTGTACTCGCGATACTCCAAAGTGCTCGAGGCGGACGGCTCACCCATGACGGTGCGCAGCGCGCTCCAGATCATCAACCAGGAGCTCGACTCGTACTTCTCCGACCAGGACGGGGAACTCGATCGCGAGAGCCGATTCTGCGTCGAGCTCTACACACAGTACGCCTTCAACGATGTCAAATTCGGCGAGGCCGACGTTCTCGCTCGAGCCAAGAACACTTCCATCGATGGAATTGCGGGAAAGGACGCTCTTTTTTCGGAGAAGGGCATCGTGCGTCTGAAAACGCGCGAGGAACTTCCTCCACTAAGAGCAGAGACCTCCAGGATGACATGGCTCGTCACGCAGGGTCTCACGCATGCGTTAGAAACGGGTGGCGTTGAGGCGTGCGCTAAGATTGTGAAGGACCTTATGAGCGGCGGTGCCGATCGGGCGAAGGCGCTCGCTTACCGCCTGTTCACCATTGCCGACAAGAAGAAATGGCAGGAGGAGGCCTTCGCGTACAACTCCCTCGTGACCGCATGGGGAGAGGTGCAGGATAGGGCGGCGCAGCTCGCCTCGGAAACGCCCGTGCAAGAATCGCTCTTCATCTGATAGGAATCCGATATGGAAAAGCAAAGCAATCATGAACTCATCACGCAAGGGTTCAATCTCCTGCTCGAATCGCTCGCGCCCTATGTCATGCGCGAGCTCATCGCGGCTTACGGCGATGATTTCTGGCAGATCGGCGTGCTCGACCGGCTCTATGACGACCAGAAACGTGATTTGCCGGAGTCCGGCGGTTTCGCCGAGCTGGCGGATTCCCTTGATGTAGCACTCTGCTTGCTTTTGATGGATGTGCAGTGGCGAGAGGTCTTTCGCAAGAAGCTTCCGCAGGATTGCAAGAACTATGTGATGGAGCTTAAGGGAACGCGTAACAAGTGGGCACACGTGGGTCCAGCGGGGATATCCGATTCCGACACATATCGGGCGCTTGACACCATGAGCCGCTTGGCGGAACAGATCGATTCCGACACCGCAGCAGGCATCAATACTCTCTTGAGAACTGCCCGCTATGGCAGCGCAGAGGGTTCTACTGCTCAGACCACCAACGATGCGACGGTCCCTACTCCTCGAAAAAACGCACTCGAGGAGACGAAGGCGGTGCGTGGGCTACCCAGCTGGCGAGACGTTATGGAGCCGCACATGGACGTGGTCGAGGGGAGATACAAGAACGCCGAGTTCGCGGCAGATCTCGCGCAGGTCGCGCGCGGCAAGGGCGAACTAGAATACCGCGATCCTGTGGAGTTCTTTAACCGCACATACGTTACAGAAGGTATGAAGGGGCTGCTCGTGCAGTCTCTCCGACGCGTCGCGGGCCTGGACGGCGAGCCGGTTATCCAGCTCAAGACCGCTTTCGGCGGCGGCAAGACCCATAGCATGCTTGCGCTCTACCACATGATGCGCAGTCGCGACAGAGCATCGAATATTCCCTGCCTAAAGCCAGTGCTGGAGGAGGCCGGAATCGCTCAGATCCCCGAGGTCCGCGTGGCGGTGCTCGTGGGTACCGCGCTAAACCCCGCGAAGGCCACCCGCCCGGCAACCATGCCGGGCATTACGGTGAACACGCTCTGGGGCCAGATGGCATTCCAGCTGGCTGAGGCTGCCGGTGATCCATCGATCTACGATTACGTGAAGGATGCTGACAAGAAGGGCGTCTCGCCCGGATCCGAAGCGCTTGCCAGCATGTTCGACGCATGCGGGTGCTGTCTCGTATTGATGGATGAGCTTGTAGCCTATGCAAAGAAGCTCTATGGTGCCGACAGGCTCCCAGCCGGTACGCTCGACAATTTCATCACGTTCATCCAAGAACTCACCGAGGCGGCGCGCGCTTCTCGCCGCAGCCTGGTGGTCGCCTCCATACCCGAATCAGATATCGAGATCGGCGGCGAGGCGGGCGAACGCGCACTCGAGCAGATCGAGCATACGTTCGGCAGAATGGAAGCCATCTGGAAGCCAGTCGGAGCGTCTGAAGGCTTCGAGGTAGTGCGTCGCCGACTGTTCCTGAACTGCAAAGACACAAGCGCTCGTGATGAAGTATGCAACACGTTCAGTAGATTCTACGGCGACAATGCGGCGGACTTTCCTGTGGACTCCCGTGAGCTTGAATATCGCGACCGTATGATCTCATGCTATCCGATACATCCCGAGGTGTTCGATCGCCTCTATGAGGATTGGGCCACATTGGAGCGCTTTCAGCGCACACGAGGCGTCCTGCGC
>OGYW01000653.1_pt1 | contig 32920 bp, 38 predicted proteins | sample 1576621 | NCBI WGS metagenome assembly OGYW01 (sample SAMEA3541528, study PRJEB24748) | human gut metagenome | biome: human gut; feature: human-associated habitat; material: faeces | place: China | collected 2012 | reverse complement strand
AAGCACCCTAAGGGAGCTCTATTAAAGTTACCCTTTTTTACCACCGATATGAAAAAGAAATTTTTTACTAATCTATGGTTGACTTTTCATAGCTGGTCTCCACTTCATGTATTTCGTTTAAAGCGTTTGAATCGTTAAATTCGTTAAGCGTTGTTTCCTTAGTCATTTGTGGCATCTTTTTAACAAATTATACCATTTTAAAATTCATTTATCAATATCTTTTATTTTGAATCCCGTTGTTTTTCCATATAGTTAGTTTATATAAAAATAGCAATAATTACTTATTTCACCATACAAGTAAAACAAAGTAATTATTGCTATTATTCAGTCATCATTTACTTTTTCATCTAACTTTTCGTTTCAAATTTCTCATGATCTGTAGGACAGCCGGATTCTGTCGGCGATCAGAGCGATGAATTCAGAATTGGTAGGTTTGCCTTTGCCCGTGTCGATCGTGTAACCGAACATGGCATCCAGGGTCTCCATGCGCCCTCTGCTCCAGGCAACCTCAATGGCATGGCGAATAGCGCGCTCCACGCGGCTGGGTGTGGTCTGGAACCGCTTGGCGATGGTCGGATACAGGATCTTTGTGATAGAACTGATCATTGCCGGATCCTCTACCGACATCATGATAGCTTCCCGCAGATACTGATACCCTTTGATATGTGCCGGCACTCCGATCTCATGGATCATATCCGTGACATCCTTTTCCAGGTCATGGATGACTTCCTGGGTCTGTTCCTTTTTTTCTGTCGCTTTTACTGTGCTGTCTTTGGCGTTTTTCGTAGAAGGAACCGTGATCATAATTTGGAATTCCTTGTTGGCATTCATCAGATCCCCCAGGATTTTGTATACTTTTTCATTATCCTTTGTAGTTGTAATGTTTAATTTTTCCATTAAACTACCTCCATGACTACAAAACTACTTTTTTCACGTACCGTTCTATTATAAATAGATATGCATCGTAGCTTCAAGCAGAACCCGTCGCAAGATTTTTCCAAATTTCGCAAAAAAGGCGCCCGGAATGAACCGGACGCCAATAAGAGGGAAAATGTATAAGTAGAAAAACTACGAGTAAAGCAAATTAAATTAATGATGCTCTGCCAGAGTGTGAAGTGCTTCCTTGATGGCTGTCTTCACGGTCTCATCCTGTTCTGCATTCAGTCTGTGCAGTAGATAGGTCTTGGCATATTCGGTGCCGATGCTTCCTAACGCTTTTGCTGCTTCGACACGGATCTTCGTATCCGGATTGTCGATCATGTGGGCAATGCTGTTGACACTGTCTTCATCCTTGATCCGGCTCAGAGCTTCCAGTGCAGCTACCACCACGGTATCATCGGAAGAACTCAGATATTTGATGATCTTGTCGGATTTTCCTTTCTCTTGTAATTTTTGGATCTTACTTAAATCATGTTGTTCCATAAACACGCGCCTCTTTCTTTCTGCCAGCGCGGGGGCGGTGAAAATCGTCTCCGGATCATCCACTTTGCTTCGCCTGTGGTGATTGGCTTTTCTTGATAATGTTATGATAGCACCTTATTTGTCAGAAAACAATTATAACAAAATGAAGGATTTCTAAAAATTCTATAACCTGCTACTCTTTTGCTCAAATAAATCACATCTGTATTCTAATGCCCTGTAGTCCAATGCCGATTTCACATATCCCGCAGTCATATCATTCATTGCTTTCTGCTTAGCTCCTTGTATTCACTTTGTTGGAATATACATTCGGGAAATCCTCTCGAAGCCATTCCACATATTCATCCGAAATACGGTACAATTTGAATTCTTCCATTATACTTCCTTTCTTCGGTATAAAACAAAAAGAGAGCAAATATTTTACTATTTGCTCTCTCAGAATTTAAGATTCTCCACTTATATGGCAGGAGCCCTCCCGAGTTTAAAATCTTCCACTTATATGGCAGGAACTCTCCCGATAATCAATTCCTTATCTGTTAATCATTATATGCTTTCTTAATGAAAAAGCAATGAGTATTTTAGCAACGATATCTTTCAAAATCTTATTATTTTCTCCCAATTATAATAACATGATTACTTGCTCCTAAAACCGACTGTTCACGGCATACACTATAATGATAGTCGCACCAAGTTTTGAACTGTTTTTCATCCCATTTGTCAACCTTTTGTGATAAAAGAGGAGCTAAACCATCTTGGGCGAAATGGTCTACAATTTTTAATCTATATCTTTGGTAAATTGATTCCATTTCTTCTTTTGATGAGTAATAAGTATCTGTCCAAAAGCATTTCTCATCATCATGCTTCAGCACACCAGTTTCAATAAGTTGTTTCGCCAAGTGTTCATCCAAATATTTTTCATTGCTCGTAGCAATATATTGAAAAACATAGTATCTTGGAATGTACGCAGTAACCAAAAGCCCGCCTTTCCTTAACACTCTTAGACATTCCTTCATGCATTTTTCTCTCTGCTCTTCTGTAATCAAATGATAAAATGGTCCCATATTGAGAACAATATCAAATGAATCATCTGCGAAACAGGACATATCTGTAGCATCCAAAACAGAAGTATTCATATGATAATTTTTATTGGTAAGAGTTCGATTAATAATGTCTATATGCCTTGGCGTAATATCTGTAGCAGTTACATCATGCCCCTTATCTGCAAACCAGAAAGCATAAATTCCTGTTCCTGCTGCACAATCTAATATTTTACTATTGGTGCCGATAATCTCATCCAAAACTCTTGTAGTTGTTACAAATTCAATTCTTCTTGCATTATTTGTAGTCAAACGATTTTCCTCTTTGTAATTCTCGTAACTGTCAACAACATAATTCATCACTAATTCCTCCGATTCTATTATTTTATGTATTAAAAAAGCTACCCTCCTTAAATTAACTTTAAGGACGATAGCTGATAGCTTCGTGTTACCACCTTAATTCATCTATATTTCGCAATATAGACCTTAGCAAGTACGGAAATTTCTTTCGATACTCTGACGCTGTAATGGGCGTTCCCAGTGTAGCCTAATGAATAAATCAGTCGGTACACGGCTCCAAGACTGGTTCAATATTTCTTCAATAGAGTTTTCCACCAAGCAACTCCTCTCTGTAATTTCCAAAATATTTACTATCTCTCTTCATCGCTTTTTAACATAGTAGATTCATAATTATTTTTTGTCAAGACATACAAAATAAAAATTATTAATTATTGAGAATAATATCTATTATATCTTTCTTTCCTTTAGTGTACAATCCCCTATTATCAGCATACTTACTTTCCAGTTCTTCCTTCACCCTCTGATACTGCAAAGCCATATTCTCATTAGCATTTAGACAATCTCTAAAATGAATATAATTCCTCCACTCAGTTCCCTTCCACTTCACAACATGAATATGGTGTGTCCTGATATCCTTTTCCATATCACCCATTACATAAAGAATCTGATTTTCCACATCCGAACCACGATAAAAGATTCCATCCTTCTGTAACTGCTCATTATATGACATTATTTTCTCAAAATCAGTTACCCCAACAGCAATATCAATAATCGGTTTTGCTTTAATTGCTGGTATTGCTGTACTTCCAATATGTTGTATATCAACAGCATCATCACCTAATATAGATTTAAGGTTTTTGATTGTTTGAATGGCAGCCTCATCCCACTGTTTATCATGTGGTTCAAGCTGCACTATTCCTCTTTTTAATCCTAATGACATAGCAATCTCCTTAATATTACATCACAATTTCACTGTCGAAATATTGTTCCTGAAAATGAATCTGTCTCCTGATTTCTTCCTTTGAAAAAGTTACTCCGTCTGGCACAACTACCCACTTTTCTTCTATATCATCTTTTCTCCGAACAATGGCAATAATTTTACCTGTAAACTTCTTTACTGGTTCATTTACACCTAATATATAAGCGTCCTGCTCTTCTCCATCTGGTGCCATAACTCCTTCAATGTAACCATAATTTATTGGATAATACATATCCTTATATTCAGGATGATAACTTCCTAATGGTCTATCGACTGTGACAGTTACTGTTGTTCCAATTATAGAATTATTTTTACCTGTAAATACTTCTATCAATTTCGGCTGTATCAACGGATATGTCCAGTTCTCAGGCAACTCATCCATAAGCACAACTTTTTCCATTTCGCTATGTAATTCTTTCGCAAACTCTGTTATCTCTGCAAAACAAAGCAGTCCAAATGTTTCCTCACCTGTATAATTTACTCTGTTCTTACCTGTTACTGAGTAAACACAGATTGGCTTTATCTCAAATTTGATAGCTCCAGTCTCTTCCTGCAACTCCCTTTTAGCTGTTTCAAAAATATCCTCTCCAGCTTCTCTATGCCCTCCCGGCACTTCATATGTATCTCTTTCTTTATGTTTGCAGAAAACCCACTTGCCATTACTTTGTGAGATAATTACTGCAAATTTTAATAGTTCATCATTAACTGTATCATAAAATTTTACTTCCATCACATTTTCCCTTCCCATTCCAGCATAAACTCATTCAGAAATTCCTGCATTACAACCTGTCTATGTTCTGCCAGTTTCTTTCCCTCAGTCGTATTCATCATGTCTTTCAACAAAAGCAACTTTTCATAGAAATGATTAATGCTTGTAGAATCTTGATTATTCCGATACTCTTCTTTGTTCATTCCCATTTTAGGTTTTATTTCCGGATCATAAATCTTTCTTCCCCTACTACCACCATATGCGAATGTTCTGGCAATTCCAATAGCTCCTATAGCATCAAGTCGGTCTGCATCCTGCACACATTTTCCTTCTATGGTATCAGGTACGACTGAATCAGTTCCTGCAAATGAAACCTCATCTATAATTTTGCATACCGCCTCTATCCTTTTACCATCTATTTTGTTAATTGTCATAAAATCAACTGCATTTTTCTTGGTAACATAAGTGTCCGGAGAAAGCTTAATATCGTCAACATCATGTAACAGAGCCGCCAACTGCACTATTTTAACATCTGCATTTTCCTGTTTTGCGATTTTAGTGGCCAGTTTATATACTCGTATTGTATGATAATAGTCATGACCACTACTGTCTCCCGAAAATATACTTTTTATAAATCTCTTTTCATTATCTGTCATCTTTTCTCCTAATCAACCTAGCAAAGCAATATATTGATTTACGAAAGTCATTACTCCACCCACAAATAGAGCCAAACTAGAGCCATTTGATAAAACAAATGCCGGAAACCCGCATAAATACAGGCTTTCGGCATTTTAGTCCGTTATTCAAACTCGCAAATAAAATCTTATCACTATACACTTTTGTATAGGGATTATGGTTCTATCTGGTTTTATATGTGTTCCACTGTCCAAAGTCCACAGGCTGTACTGAACGGTGTTATCAATTTGTTATCAAATTTCTGTTATCAGTCAAAGATTCTAGTGATATCCTGATACCGGTTAATTACACGATAAATCTCTACATACTCACTGCCCACTTTATAGATAATCACATAATCTTCCCATATCGCATATTTATAATCTGTCCGAAAACTGACTCGTTTGGAAAGATCTGATCCCATTCCCGGAAACATCTGAAGATTCTCAAATTTCCCGTAAATTTCCTTTATGGTCTTTGCCGCATATTCCTCGTTGTCTTCAGCAATGTAATCCCGAATATTCTTCAGATCCTTTGCAACAATCGGGTTAATCCGCAATTTTAACATCTTATTCCCCCACAAGTGCCTTCAGTTCATCCAAATCCAGCCATCCTTCGCCGTCTTTCACTGCTTCTTCAGCTTCCTGCAACTTCATCAGAAGCTTTTTCTCTGCACGATCACGCTCATAGTCTTCAATATCCATGACAACGAAACGTCCTCTGCCATTCTTAGTCAGATATACTGGTTCTCCTTTATGACAGTTTTTCAGGACTTCATTATAATTTCTCAAATCAGATACTGGTAAAATATTTGCCATATTCTTTCTGCTCCTTCCTTTGATTTTAAATTGTTTCTGCTACTTCTATTATACACAAAAAGCTGTAAAATTCAACGTAGATTTTTACAGCTTTTATTTTATCATTTCTATATATTTTTATCGCAATCTATTTCAAATATTGAGAAAAAATCGCCTCCAGTTCTTTATTTCCTTTCAAAAATTCATACTCTTCTTTATTTTCAATTTCTGTAGCTAATGCACGAACAAAATTATTTCCAACGCCTGAAAAAGACTTTCCCTGTACTGTATCCACATATCTGTAATATAAAGGTGATTCCACCATCTTCCATGGCTTCTGTGACTCCATCAGCACTTCTTTTATCAACTGAATACATTTTTCTACATCCTTTCGATACACGGCAATCAATAGATATGGTACTACTTTACCGTAATCCCACAGACCAAATAATGATACCATATGTTCTGTGATTTCGGCAATCTCCTCTGCTTTACAATGATTTCTGGTTTCTTCTTCCATTTCTATCAACTTATACAGATAGTTTTGTATATTCGTAACTGTCTGCATCAGTTTTCCCTCTAAAAAGAACGCTGCAATATCTGTCCCTTCCTGGTGTGCTAGTACATTCGTTTTCATAATTGTGGCATCTATCACAGTATCTGGAATTTTATCCAAAAAGATATTTGCTTCTTTATATTTTTCCATTTGTATATATTTCGCTGCAAGCATAAAAATACTGGAAATCCTTACCTTTTCATTCGGACTTTCAGCAGTTCGTTCCAGCCATTCAACAATCACATTATTGCATTCCAACTTTTTCTCATCATCGACATCGGATAAAGTTAACGCCGCATTTAAAACAGTAGCAATTGAATAAATCAACGAATCACAATGAGGATATTCCTTTATTTTATTTTTTCCCATCTCAAAAGCTTTTATAAAGCTATCCAATGAAACTTCCGAAAGCTCATTCACAAATTGTCCAATCTCTTTTTCTGTCAATTCTTCACGAAATGAAAATAGTTCATTCATATCAATTTTTAATAATCGAGCAATTGCCGGAAGTAATGATATATCTGGATATGTGTTTCCTTTTTCCCATTTATTTACCGCAGGAGTAGAAACGTCCAAATAATCCGCCACCTGTTCTTGTGTTAATCCCGCAGTTTTCCGATAGTTTTTTATCTTCTCACCAATTTGCATTGTTCCTACCTCCTGTTTATATTCTCATTATAGTATTTCTAATATGTGTTTACAATTGAGCCTTCGTTTAATTATGGCTTCGATTTCTTAACTACCGGTTAAAATCTGCGAAAAAAATGCTCTATTTTATAATTCTACAAATCAAAATATACTTAAATTTAATTAATTCAAGAATACGTGCATCAGTACTCCAATTAAGAAGCAAATCATCGCTGTAACACCCGCACTAATAATAACCTTTAATATATTTTGATAAGGACGTTTTCCCACTTCAACTGCCTTATGAAGTTCATCCAATTTTTTTCCCTCCGTAAATGCAACAATTTCCTTATAGGTTTGTATATCATTTTTCTTTTTTAGTTTTTCAACCTTTAACGCCCAGTACATTGTAATAATAAATAAAATCCCAAACGGAATATACGCATACCTTCCGAGCCACATAAACAAAGGTACTGCCGATATAATCAACACGGCCAAATGAACTGTATAGATGGAACCATAATAATTAAACTTTTTAATTTCTTGCTCGCTAATAATTTCTTTCATTTTCTCTATATCTCCTTTAATTAATTGATCGAGAGATACATTAAACAATGAACTAAGAAGTAACAAGCTATGAATATCAGGATAACTCTTTTCGTTTTCCCAATTAGAAATTGTCTGTCTTGTTACATATACCTTTTCTGCCAATTCCTCCTGTGATAGATGAAGCTCTGTTCGGTATTTTTTTATCTGTATACTCAACTCCATATAATTTCCTCCCTTCGCAAGTAATTTGTTCTCTTGATCTGAGCCAAGAATAATCATTTTTTCATTATCTGTCTATCAAAGATATTTTACTTAACGGAAAACACAATGTCAAAAGAGTTTTACACTACAAAACTCATACCTTTTCAGCAATTTTTATTTTCATCTTTGTAAAGAGCAGCCTTTCGACTACCCTTTCGACTCACATATATACTCTTCCAATTTTCCACCTCTTTTGTAAGTTCTTTAACCTGCACAGCCATTGCCGCAACCTTATTTTTTATCTGAAGAAACAGCGGTTTGATTTTTTTGTCCCGGTAGGTTGCTGCCCGTTCCAACGTTCCTGCTTCCGGTAACAACATTTTAACTGTTCCATATTCTTTTATTTCCTTACTCACATTATCCATAATCGGCTGTAACTGTTCCCTGCGTTCTTCCAGGCTTTTTAATTGTTTTTCTACTGTTTCTGCACGCTTTTCTGCTGCTTTTTTTCTCTGACCGCCTGTTCTTTACTTTCCTTCAAAAGCTGTACGTCTTCTCTGGATTCTACGATTTGTAAAGCCAATCCTTCGTTCTCTGCTGAGGTGCCCGCAGTCCAAAAGAAAACTATCTGAATGCACTGGCTGATACTTTTGATGTCTCTCCGCATGCACTGGCTGTCCCGGATATTGACAGCTATGTAGGACTTATGCATACCTTATTTACATTAGAAGACCTTTACGGACTTCATATTGGTGAGATTGACGGAGAACTCTGCCTCCGGCTGGACAAATCCAAGGGAACCACCTACCTTTCTATGTTTGATATGTTCCATGCATGGCAGGAACAGGCAGAAAAACTCAAATCCGGCGAGATCACTCCGGAAGAATATGACCAGTGGCGTTACAACTATCCCAAAAACGCAAAATAAAAAGCCGACGAAAAAAGGCCTTACCAAATTGATTTCACTCAATTCAGTAAGACCTTTTTGTTGGTTTCACACATATTACCTGATAACCACAAGATTCCGGATAAATAATGCCAAAATCTCTCGTGTTATCATTTTGTTATCAAATAGAACTTTATCTGCCCTGAAATGCCCTGTTTATAAGGGATTCCAGAAAATTTTTATTATTCAAACTCGCAAAGTTCTACTTGATTTATAGTACTTATTCCATGATTCAGTTACAAATCAGTTCGATATTGAACTGTTTTATATGTATTATCTCTGATGCTATAGAATCTTATTGTCATTTTATTGTCACTAATAGTAATTGATTGGTCTTCTTCAATATCATTTGAATTTTTACATTATTGTCCTCTAAAAGCTATAAATTACTTTCCTGATAAGGACTTTCCAACCACATAAACACCTATCAACATCACCGCAATTGACATTCCTAAGAGTACTCCTGAAATAAAATCTTTCATATCAGAGCCGCCAACTGCATAAGAAAGAGCTTGCATAGCTATGCCCATAACAATTAACACAACTCCGTACAAAGTGTTCTTTTGTTTTTCTAATTCCTGTGTTCTTCTAAGTAAATTTAAAAACTGTTCTTTATCATAAACGCGAACACTTTTTTCTCCTGAAGTTTCACCATCAAACAATTCTGCAACTGTAATTTATAACTCATCACATAGATTCTTAATAATAGAATAATCAGGCATGCATTTTCCAGTTTCCCATTTTGAAATAGTTTTGTTTGAAACGCCTAGCTTTTCTGCCAACTGTTCCTGAGTCATGTTTTTCTGTTTTCTCTTTAAGGAAATGTATTTTCCTATAACTAATTGATTCATTTCTATTCCTCCATTCATTTGATGATATAATGATACTTTTTTCAGAATGAAACGAATCCCTTATTGGTAGAATATGAGTGGAATACCTACAAAATCGACCACTCCTGCCATCATTATCCCCTTTTGGAACACATTCTTTCATTTAAGGATTTCATAGCTCTTCTCCTCATAATGAAGTCAAATATGTTTTGACATCAAACGCTTCTATCCTGGAATCTTTTTTCAAATATAACGGATGATGAGGATGTCCCTTTACAGAACACTTTCCAACCTTACACCAAACAGCATTATACCGATTAGAAATATTAATCATCTCTCTAAGACATTCCTTTAAATATTTTCTTCTTTCTATATTTGTTCCCCAGGCTGCCCAGATTATCGGCTTTTTACCACTATTTTCCAATATCCATTGAAAGGCCTGCATGTTCTCTTTGTGAAGCATCGGATTTATTTCTTTATTCATTTGATTTGGATCTGTCGCTCGCTGTGCATAGACATTAAACATAATAAATGAGTCAAATCCATTCCCCATTGCTATCTTTTCGACGGATTTCATTGTGTTATCCATCTTTTCCGGTTCTGCAGTCGATGGATTGATTCCAATAGTAATAAGCGGATTATTCCCCACCGTTCCCAGAATATATCTATAGTCCGTATAAAAATCCGGAACATAAATCCATTTTGTCTGATCGTATTTTTCTCTTTCATTCTGCATAACCATTGCAGTTTGAAATGATAATATCTTAAGTGTTTCTTTCATCATACAATTTTACATTAATTAAAAAACAAGTGCCCCTCTAAAAATAACTACTATACTTAACTTGCAACATTATATCCACATCATAAAGATAGAACCAATCTCGAGTATTCTAGGGATTGGTTAATTATTCGAACTACTCGGCATATAGCTTAAACTACCTATTTTTCTCTACTTTTTAACGAACTACTTTCCCATATTCTTCAAAATATCCTCTCATATTTCTGGTTGTTCGATTTTTCAAAGCCAAAATAGCGCCACAAAATGACATATTGTTACTCGGCTACTTTTATGGTAATACTACATACTCCCGTATTATTCAATTAAGACTTTTGCAAATTCCTTTTCACTCACTATCAACTACATCCACAATATCTTCATCAACATCTGTAGAATATTGTTCACCTTCCAAAATATCTGCCGCCATCTTTTTTAATAAAATTTTATTATATCTATTCTCCGAAAAAGAAATCCTCATAAGATTTTTGTTACCCTTAATCACTTTTATCTTGCTAATATCTTTTAATTGTTTTATTAAATAGCGTTGTTTTTTCTTTTCTGTTAAATCTGGTATATTTTCAAGGATTTTCTCAATCTCCTTTTTCCTATCCTGGCTCGAAGAAAATAATCTACTAATTGTCTCTGAAAATTTCTTGAAAACGCTTGCTACTATGCTTTCATCATCATCATCAAAATATTCTTCTGCTATTGCAAGGCTTACAGCATTAACTGTACGACAATACAAAATATTCTTTTTTATTTGACATACTATATATGCCAAAAGTAATATTAAAAATGGGAAAAATAATACCAAGTATTTCAGCACATCTGATACAATAACAAACTGTATATATTCGGAATTATTTATAAAAAATAAAATCATATCATAATACATAATTACACCTAGTATTGTGTTCACAAATAGTATGTATGGATATTTATGAAGCATAATACAGCCAAAATTAGGAATATGTTCTTTTTTCTCACATACTCCAGATCCACATACATTCACCACTCCCTCTACCGATTCACTATAATAAGGACATCGACAGCATATGTTTTTCCCAACCATTTTCCCAACAATAAATAGCAACATAAAAATCAAGTTAAACACAATAGTTCCTATCATAGCCGTCACAAAAACAATCCTATATGGAGACACATTAGACATACCACTAAAAACACCAGAAGTAAATGTAATACTTCCTGTAAAAGCCAAAATAACTGCTGAAAAAATAGTCAAAGTTGTAATTGACGACATGCTATTCTTTTCAAGTTTACCATCAACTTTTTCTAATTCTTTTGTCGCTTCATATGCCTTATTTACAACACCGCTCACTTTATTTTCCATTTCAGTTATTCTTTTGTTCAATTCTTCTGCGCTACTACCTATCCCTCCAGTATTCTGTTTATCCTGCAAATTACTAATTCGTGTTTCAATTTTATTAATTATTAAATTATATCGACCAATCTCTAAATTCACATGATCACATAATTTTCTAACTTTATTACAGATTTCCATAGAAATTGACTTATTATAGGTTAGTTTTTCTATAGATTTTTTTAACATTTGTAAATTTTGAGAAAGACATTCCCCTTTATCAATATCATCTTCTAAAATTGCTTGAACTTAGGTAGAAATCTTTGCATAACTATGTCTAAATCCCTCTGAATATATCTGGGATAATATTTGAATTTCTCTGCCCCTATCTTTTTTAGAATACTCTGTATCATCAGCTAGTTGACTTAATAGCTCTAATAATGCATTGCTTTTTTGCTCATAGTTCATAAGTTAAATACACTTCTCCTTAAAATAGCGTCTTATATATTCTTTAGGAATTACACTCCCCATTCCAAAAAGTTCTGTTGTATATTTCCATGGTGCTTCATTATGTGTCTGTTCCACTAGTTTCCATACAGGGACATTCATTTTATCTAATGCTATAACCCTAATCATTTTCTCAAATTCTTGATCTTCTATTTCTATCCTAAAAGAATTTTCTATTGGCATAGCAGCATATATAGAAAAAAAATCATATACTGCTTTAATAACCGGACCATATTGCCAAGCTACAATTTCTTCATCAAACGCTTCTTCGTCTCTCAACGCAAGAGAATATCCCTGAATATAATACAATATTTTTTGCAACTGTAAATTACTAATAGGATTACCCCTTTTAAAACAAAATGTCACAACATATTTCGCAATGTTCAAAGCACTATATATCATGTATATTCCTCCTTAAATACAAATTTAAAAAAGAAAAATGTCAGGTCCAGTATCACCTGCCCCTATGTTTCTCTTTCTTTTTTTGCTGCTTCAATTCAAACTGCCGCTGTTTCTCTGTCTCTCGCTGTTCACGGCTAATAATCTTACGTTCAGTTTTCAACTGTTCCTGCTGCAATTTCAAAGCCTGCTGCGATTTTGTACCTATTCCAGTGTTTTGTACCTGTTTCCGCACTTCTCTCTGTATCCGTTTCGGATTACGCCCAGTCTCCTTTACATCAGTTTCCACAGCCGGACTAAATCTCAGCCGATAGTAATTTTTCAAGACAAAATCATATACCTCATAGTCTTTCGGTTCCGCACCAAACGTAACCTTGCATACAGAGAGCTTTCCCTCCGATATACATTCAAAAACGCCTACCCAGAATGGTTGCTCAAAAAAATACTGTTAATCTGCCTACTACTTTGTCCATGACAATTCCTCCTTAAAAATGATTGTGATGAACAAAGAATGGACGACCCTAAGGAGGGAGGGTTACTTACACCAAGCGGTGCGGCCGGGCTACCTACCGGCTCTGTACGAGATTATCTCTTACGTTGCGTTTTTATCTTTGCCCTTTGATTTTACCACATAATCGACTTATTATCCATAATAACCAAATCACAAAAGCAAGTTAAATGTTTCTTCATCTCCCCCCTCTGTCTATCTTCCTTTTCCTCTCCCGATTTTGTTTTCTCTGTGCTTCTTCCAGACTTTTCTCCCTCTGAACAATCGTTTCAACCGTATCTCTTCCCAAAGCCCATTCTACTCTATTAAGATCTCCCAGTTTTTCCCCTAGGACTTTGTTTTCACTCCAAAGTTCTTCTACACGGGCAGTAAGAGAATTAACCTTACTCAACGCTCTCTCATAAGATTTCTGCATATCACTAAACTTTCTAGAAAGATCAAGGTATGCCCGATAAACTGACCGCAACACCACCACAATCTTCTTGATCAGCGGCTTTGCTTTCTTTTCCCGGTAGGTTTTCCCCGTTTCCAACATTCCAGCCTCTGGCAGCACCTCCTCTGGATCGGCAGAATATTTCTCTGCAAATCGTTCCATCTCTTTTACCATAGGCGCAATCTCCGTTAGCTTTTTCTCATATTGTGCCACATTCTTCTTTGCCTGTTCTACCTTCTTATCGGCTTCTTTCCAGCTCTCCCGGGCCAAAGATATATCCTGCTCCATATTTTTCAAATAATCCAGCCATTTTTCATTAACTTCTTGCATAGTAGCATTATGCTCTTCTAAGTCCGCTTTCTGCTCTTCAAGTGCCGCCACTTCCTTTGCACGTTCCTGCTTTTCAAAATCCAGCAACGACAAATGTTTTTCATGGGTTCCTTTCTGCTCCCATTCAATCCCATGCTCCAACATAATTGAGGCAAGCTGCTGCTTTTCAGCCGTCACCCACTGATTTAATTCTGTCTCCATTCTCGTACCGCCTTTGAAACCAAGCGCTGACAATGCCTGTTTCAAAGATACCCTTGTATCCAGGCCACGCTTACTTCCTGTTGTATATGGTACAAAATCTATATGTAAATGCGGTGTGGCCTCATCCATATGAAGATGAGCAGAAAACACTCTTAAGGTAGGATTTCTCCGTTGAAAATCCTTCATATATTCGTCTAGTATCCTCGCTGCCATCTGTTCCTCTTTTGTTGTCGCTCCCATATTATCTTTATCCCCGATCTGCAGGATAATCTCATGGAATGGCTTTTCCTGCTTTCCAGAACGGATCTTCTCATAATAATCTTCAATCTTCCGGTCTTTTCTGGTCTGTTTGGAATTATATCGTTCAAGTGCCTCATCAAATAATTCATGGTACACTTCCCGGATATCCTGATTGCAGTATTCCACATTCCAGTGACTCCGTTTCGGATCTGTATTCTTTGCGTGAAATTTTCTACTGTTGTGGTTGACAGAACCTTTACCTGTCATAAAACTAATCGTTCTCTTCAATAACTCTCCTTTCTCCCTCTTAGGGTAGTATTCAGCGCCGGATACGGCGCATAAGCTTTGTTACTTTCGACGAAAGTAACGCAAAAGCACTTTTGACAGCCTTCGTCCATCAAAAGTAACCTTGCGCCCTGCGGGGCTGTTTCCGTTCAGCGATATCCTTCCGTCTGCATCATCTGATTCTTCTCTTTGTCCGTGATTTACAGGTGCGTGCCACGCTCCTGTTATAACTCAAACAAGAAGAATCCCTACCAACGAAAGTTCTCCGGTATTCCTTTCTTATCCAGATACTCCTTTCTGGCTTTTTCCTGCTCTTCTTCAGTCGCTGCTGTTTTCGACTGTGTATACAATTGTCTATTGACCAAATGATCCATCTTTTCTTCAAGTCCCTTACATATCTCATCTGAACAACTGTAATCATCCAGCAAATGATACGAGACAAGCTGACGAAATAATGTAAATGGAATCTGTACATTTTTTATTTCCATACACTTCTCCTTTCAAGGTGGCAAGATGCCCTGCTCTTAAGAAATGGTCACCTTGCCATCTTCCTTTATTCTGATAATATCCAAAACCATTGGTTTCCCCGTTTTACCGAATCGATCTCCAGTTCCTGTTTTGCATTCCGCAGAGTTTTCTTCTTGATTCCCTGTTTGCTCGCTTCTTCCTCGATCTTTTTCTGTGCCATATCACCATCAGCCAAAATATCCAACAGAAATTCCTTCGCTATCCGACTTTTTTGTCCTCTTGCATCTCCACTCAAAAGGTCATCTGCACTGATATCATACTCTCCAATCCACTGAAATCCTGTTTCTTTGTCTAATCGGAATGCGACGGATTTTCCTTCCGGTGCAAGGGAACTTTTCACATGGCACATTACCCTTGTCTCCGGTTCGTCCTTCATCCTCCCCACGATCAAAACACTTCTTGCCGCAGCTTGAAAATCAATGGATCCAAGGCCACGATAAGAAGATTTCCCATTGCTGTTTTTATTCATATGCCCGATCAGAATGATCGCACAATGATATTTCTCTGCAAGGACTGCCATCCGTTTCATCAACGGACGGATTTCATTGGCCCGATGCATATCCACATCTGTTCCTAGAAATCCCTGTATAGGATCCAGCACCACCATTCTTGCTTTCGTTTGCATAATTGCTTCCTCAAGCCGGACATCCAACATAGTTAATGGCTGTTCTCGATCATCGATGACTAGCACTCTGGAACAATCTGCCCCAGCCGCAAGCAGACGAGGTTTTATCGTATCCCCCAATCCATCCTCTGCCGTCTGATAAATGACATTAACAGGCTGTATAGGGTTATCTTGCGATAACACTTCCTGTTTCAGATTTTCTTCGCTATCTTGCTGTGCTTCTTTTTGGGATTTCTTGCTCAACAAGATTGGTTCTCCTCTAGTCAGTTTAGCAATGATCTGAAGAACCATCGTTGTTTTTCCCTCTCCTGGATCCCCTTGTATGATCGTAACTTTCCCAAAAGGAATAAACGGATACAACAGCCATTCGATCTGTTCCACTTTCACCGATTCCATGTTGATCAATTTCAGCTCCGGCTCTGATCTTTTCCATTCTGCCTTCTTATTTTCTATCGTCTTCAATTCTATCTACTTCACCTCCTGCCTTTCCGGGCAAGTCTCTGATGAACAGATAATTGGGAATTGTCGTATCTTACAATCCGTGATATACTTAATCTGCGAAGATGGTATATCAGTAAATCTGATTATCAGAGAACTTGCTCAGATATTTTGTCTGGGCTTTTTCTTTTTTCCAGCCCTCATTTTCCACCTCTCAAACAAACCGTCTTGTTGGAATCACTATAATCTCAAACCTGCTTCCGTCCATCAATTCAATCAACACCACATGATCCGACTCAAAATCCACAAGGATAAGCCTCAAATCCCAATGGTTTGAACAATCTTTTACGGAAGATTTAAAAAACGAAATAAAAGCAAAACTAAATAATCAAAATTCTTTAATTGAACAGGCGCTTTATGAAATGACATTTGCACAACTATATGATTTTTTATTTGTCGAATATGCTTACAATTCCCCTGACTATATTATTTATGAAAAACTATTACCTTTAGATCTAGAGAATACTGATAAAAAAACCATACTTGATGCAATTTATACTTGTAAAAAAGTTAGTCTATGGGATCGTTACTTCCAATCTTCCGAAATGGATTTACAGGATTATCTTTCTAATATGCGAGAATACCGTAATAAAGTGGCTCACAATAAATTTATTACTTTTGAGGACTATGATAAGTGCACAAAAAATTTAAGAATAATAAATAAGCAACTGTCTTTAGCTATACATAATCTCTATTCACAGATATATTCCGAGGAAACTATATCTTACATTGGTACACTACTGTCAACAGCATTCTCTGAATTTTTCAAAAATAATGCAACAATATTTGATGCTGTACAGAAGAGCCTTATTACAATAGGTAAAATTTTCTCCGAAATATCAGATTCACTGACAAAAAGTTTGGGACATAATATTCAAAATACATATAAAGGAGTATCCGTTTCTGCAACACCTAGCAAAATTGAAGGAAGTAGCTGTTTACAAACCTCAACAACTACCTGCGAATTACCAATTCAGGTTAAAGATAATATATCTACGACTTTAGATACCAGAACCAAAAGTGATGATTCTAAGACTGTAAATATTAAAACTTCTAATCATACAGATAAATCAATAAACATAAACAGCAGTTTAGACAATGATGACATATAATAACGGAGCTATTGATACTATCCAGATCTCTTTCCCGCCAGTAATTCTGAAATATAAAAATATTGTCATTTGATTGTCACGACACATAGAAAAAGCCCGCAACCCCGCATAAATGCTGGGATTGTGGGCTTTACTCTCCTACTCAAACTCGGCTCTGCAGCGCAAAAACTTAACGGAATACATTAAGGTTTTGCTTACAATATGCCTTGTTTTTATTTCTATTACATAATTTCCATTGGCTTTCTGATGAACTGTTGCCAGAATGTTGCCAGACCTTTTTCATTTTTATGCAGCCGATAATTTTTCTATAGTCTCTCTAATATTTTTCGTTGCCTTTGTTTTGTCCACTCGATTTTGAGAAATAGCTTTCTTTAGCATTTCTTTAATTTGTGGTTCTGAAAAACGAACAATATATTTTTCAATTTCCTCATTTTCTTCTTCAAAAATACTTTTATAAACATTTGTACAGTTTGTCATTTTTTTCAATGAAACACCTATAATATCATAGTGAGTCTCTTGAAGATCCGGAATTGGGATATCCACTCCTGCATAAGTTTTCTTATATTCTAACCCATTCTTAACTAGCAAATCCGTATCCATGACAATGAAATCCATTTTTGATATTTTTGTTGAAGATACCGCTATAGCAAGCACTGCATTTTCCAAATTATCAAGAGTATCAATTATCCACGTAGATAAGGTCCCTTTTGTCGTTCTAAATTCATTAGAAGGAACATCTGCATAAATATCTTCAATACTTTCCTTCTCAATAAGCTGATATAATTGATCTCTCTTATTTAACTTTCGTACTAAAAATGACATTTAATCCATTCCATCCCTCTCAATGTACATTATCACTTTATTCACATAATTCTGCAACCATTTCGGATGGCAATCCAAACTTTTAAGTGCAATTAATCCCTTTTTGGAGTTCCATCGTTCAAAACACTGAATCGCTCGATCTCGTATAATAAGTTCTTTATTTGTGAGTAACCCCATAGCCATAATTTGACCTTTCGGTTCAACTGATTCATATGGAACACTTGCAATCATTACAAGAATACCTTCCAAAACATGAACATTCAAAAGATTGGCATAGTATAATCGCATTAATGCTTCTATAACATACTCCATGTCATTATTAGAATATGCTTCTTCCATAAACATCTCAGATTGAGATATTTCGCCATCCAAAAATTCATCATGTTGAATCAAAATGCTAATTTCATTAACTAACCGAGCGATTTTTTCATCTCGATATTCTTTTATTTCTGACTGTATATCACTATCTGAATAGAATACGGGATTGCCAGCAGAACCATTATATGAAAAGTTACTTATTGCAGTATTATTTCCATATGATGTTTCCGTGAACATATTATTATATAAAACTGCATTTTTTTCAAAAAATTCACTCATAATTATCCTCGTTCTATTTCATCTGTAACTTCAGAAATAAACTTTGATGCACTATTTACAAAATATCTTAGATTTTCATATTTAAATCTCAAAGCTAAATTACTTGGTAGTGTATTAACATCTACAGACAAAATAATACTTTTTGCATTTTCTGTTTCAGACTGATTTTCAACTTGCATCATTTCTGCAATACGATTACAATCTTCTTCTTTCCCTTCTTCTACTTCACATTTTCCTCGTGCATTAAATCTAACACTCCACTCCGCAAAAGAGTCACCGTTATAAGCATTCAAAGGTTTAGTAAACCTACCACAAAACTGCATCATATCATCAGGGGTCATATTCTCAAGAGCCAATTTACAGTTTAAGGCAAGTCTATTACCTGTTGTTGCAGAAAACACTCTAAATACTTTTTCAACCAATGTATTTCCATAAGCCAATATTGCATTAATATTTTTAAATACTGTAGTACCTTCTTGATAGTTATAATTAAAATCAATACGTTCTGGCAAAAATACAATCGACCATGTTTTGTCTGGCGATATCATTTGCATCCTGCTCTCTACATTCATTTTACCAGTCTTGAGATCTACAGATGCTATATCTGCAGAACCAGGAATAAATTTATCCTCTTTCAAAGAAGTCAATAAGTTAATTACTATATCTGTTTCTGGCTTGATATTTATGAAAGAACCAAACAAACTCATTTGTAAATTAAGAACCTTATCCACCCTAAATCCTCCTATATGCCATTTCATAAAAATTTCCATTTATTATGGTTAAATCTCCTCAACTCATTACTAAATTTTTATACAAATGTACACCTTTTTATGATTTTATTGCATTTTCTTACCGATTATATTTCAGTTACTATGCTCTTATTATATCAAATCTATTCAAATCGACAACTTTTTCTTTGAAATAATAAATATACTTTTTGTAATAACGTCTCATTAATATTAAGAAGTATTATAGCAATTCTCAAAATTACAAATTCACTTCTCCTTATCAATTAATGACTCATGACCGTTATCAGAATATTGTTATATACAGGAGCACAACATGATTGGATATTCATCACCACATCCTCAATCATATTTCTAGAAAAATCTCTGCCATTAACATCCAAAACAATCTCCTGTTAATCCTGCTGGTCAATTTATTCACTCTATTAGTTTCTTGTCTTTCAAATTCTCTGTATGTTTTTCAAAGATACCTAAAAGTACTCTAGCTTATGACAAGATCACTTAAGATTTTTATATTCCAATTATCTCTTAAATATATCCATTGTATATTTCAAATCCTGCCCTATGAGCATAGATAGTGCATCCACAAACTTTGGCACTACTTCATCATAGTATTTTGAATCCGTCTTTAAATAATTACTTACGCTTGTAGTAAGTTTATTTTTATATGCCATCTGATATGAATCCGCAACAATCTTAATTATATCTACAATCATTGCCTCTAATTTAGCATCGAAGTCATTTCCTTTGTAATTTGATATAAACTTTCCATAATTAAACGGAATTGCTTTCAAATCGCTCGGATTATTCTGCAAGTCTGTTTCTTTTAAATCCCCATTTTCTAAGCGATAAATTACTCCCATCAATGCAAATATTACCTGACGACCATTCTTTAATATCTCTAATTGCATTTCTGCCAACAAGTTTCCTTGTTTATACTTTTTCTCAATAACCTTAAATCGGTCATACAAATCAATAATATCTAAAAGAAAACCTTTCTTTCCCGGATCGTCAAAATAATTTACTTTAAACAATTTAGGATATAATTCATTATCAAAAATCTTTTGCTTTCCGCTTCGGGACGTCCCTGGTCTTTGATAAGCAAATGATAAGATCAATTGAGCCAATTCATCGTTTTTTATAGTATATCTGTAATTTTTGTTCGGCTTAACCCCTCTCTTGATCTCCAAAAATACGTTTTCCCTGGCCAGAAGCCTTTTTAATGTAAGCATTTCAGGAGTATTTGATTTCAAATCTCTTGCATAAATTGGTTTTTGTGAATTTGTCGCTTCTGCAATCTTGGTAAAAAACACTGCCCCTGCTTTTTCATCCTTAGTTGAAATAATTTTACATGGAATGTAAAACTCTTTTGTGTTATTCCCCTTATATGTACTAATTAATGTTGTTGTTTGTCCACCATTCACAATAGAAAAGTCATACAATCTAACTGTATCTCCATCTATCTCGAAATCTTGACAAGCTATAATAATTCCATTATTTAAAAACCAGAAATTTCCTCTATCTTTGTCAAGAGTATTTTTAATCCCAGAATTAACTAATGTATTTCTAATATATTTACGGATATTTAAATCAAACAAACCTTTCCCGGCATACTTATTATATAGTTGGATGATTGACGTAGATAAAACATTGCACATGATTCCCCTATTTTTTAAAGATTCATATTCCAAAACATTTTTAGGTCTATCAAGCTTAATCTTTTCATAGGAAACCATATCTAGAGCTTCCAAGGTATTTTTTATTTCTTTTTCCACATCATCTACAGTAAATATTTTTACGGCATCTGATGAAAAGCCATGCTGAGTATTATCAATCTTCCTCACAGCTCCTTCTACATCAATTGGCGCTGTTGTAAACAAATTATACTCAACATTGTCTGTATTTTCATCTGGTAAGCGATCTAAGGCATTTTGTAATACCTTTTTCAGTCTTTCATTATAACTACCAGTATTAGCAATTCTGAAATTCTGCAAAGTACTATGCATTTTATCCAATTCAGCAATCACATCGTTAAAAGACAACGTCCCTGTATATTTTGATTGACATAAAATCACTTTAGACTCCTCTTCATCATAATATACAAAATCAACTCCCCCATCATTGGAACCGTCTGTAACCAAGTCATCCTGATCAATAAATTCTACTCCAAATACATAGCCAAGAACAACATAACTAAAAGCTCTATCTTCAGAAATATTCTTGCCAAGTAATTTTTTAATCTCCTCTTGTGTTTTTTCAATTTCAGACTTAATAATTTCGCTCATAATTTATCTCCTGTACCTCAAAACATCAATATTACACTGTAATAATTATATCATCTAATATAAACAAACGAAAGTCATTTACTATTGATATTTTCCTATATTCATCACAGATAATATTACAATTAATCACAGGAGTACTTTTCTAGAAGCACCCCTGAAAATATTTCTACAACCAATCTCTTTCATAATTTCTTTTTTTCTTTGCCTGTTGCTGTCTTACCATATCCTTATTACTCTCCTCCAACCGTTCATGAATACTCCTTTTCTGCCTTTCCTGTTTCTCCATATTCTGCACATTCGCTGGAATCCTCAGATACATTTTCTCCGGTTTCTGTTCCAGTGCATCCCATACTTTCTGAGCCTGTTGAACTTTCTTTAATTCTGCTTTCGCAAGCTTCATTGCCTTTGTAACTTCCAGTGTATTTTGATATCCATGCTGAGCTGGGATTAAATCCAATGTAGCCTTTGCCTTTTCCATTTGAACGTTCTTAGCTTCAATCTTTCCTTCCAGTTCTTTCTGCTCTTTTCGGTGAAACCATTTCTTTTTCACTTCTTTCAAATCCTTTTCCAACTTCACAATCGCTTTCTCAATGGCATAGATCTTCTGTTCTTGCTTTTTCATCTTATTGAGGATTTGCTGTAATCGCATAACCTCTGCTTCCTGTTTTTCTGAAGAAGGTCGTTCTCCTTTCGGTTTTGCCGGCAATGGTTCTGGCGTAATGTCAATCCTCATATCATGATCAATCAGAGGATTCCCGTCTGGATCTCTATCACAGTATTTTGTTTCCCGCAGAAATTCTGCAAATCCCCTTAGGTATCCGACTGCTTTCTGAAGAATCCCGGTAAATAATTTCGGATCCTGCCCATGTTCCCGGAGTGACTCCGCCACCGGTTCGTCAATCTGTGATTGCTTTGCCATCATCACTTCTACTTCTGATGCACCTGTAAGCAATGCCCGATCTACATTCCGGTTCCATTCCTGCCGGAGATAATTATCTGCCATGATCTCCGCTTCTTTGGGATTGTTTTTTCCAATCTTTTTGGTAGCAAGATAAGGACCGCCTTTCTGAAATACCTGCATCTTCTCATTTTCATCTTTCACAATCTCATTGATAGCATCCGTCATGACCTGCTTTATGTTTTCTAGAAATGCATTGGACTTAAATTCCTCTTTCTTTGGCTGAAAGAAATTCGTCTCATACACTTCCCCTTTTTTGATGATCTTACATCCGGGTCGGAGATTTCCGTTCTCATCCAAAATTTCCTTTTTTGTTCGAACATGTTTCCCAGATTCATTATAAAACATATTTCTGCTCGCAATTTTCCGCTCCACTTTCTGCCGGATCTCCCGCTCGGAGAAGATCAGATGAATATGTAGATTGGTTTTGCTCTTATTATGATGCAGAGCTGCGCAGCATCCCACATCATACTTTTCCAAAAATTTTGATGTCATATATTTCAACAGAATCTCATAGTCATAATCTATCAGACTCGGCGGTAACATAATAATCAGCTCCCTAGCTTCAATACACGTTCCCTCTGTTCTGCTTTTTGCAAAGTCCCGCTGATTCTGTTCCGCAAGCAGATCCCAGTAGCTGTCCTCCACATTGGAAAAGACAGCATACAGATTTTCCTGCCGCTTGGGGCTGCTGATATAATCCACTCTACCTTTTACATCATGCAGCTTGCTTTCCATCACAAAACTATGATTTCGCCTGTTCACACTTCCTCCTTTCCGGCGGATACGCTACTATCAGAAATCACCACATCTATTCGCTTTTATAGAATACTTTAGCAAGGCAAAACCCGCCCCTGCGAGGCCCTCCGGGAGGACGAAAGACACAGAGTATAAGCTTTAGCTTGTGCGATGGGTATATTTCGCTCTCAATCGCCGAGGGCTCTGTTTGTCATACCCGGATTATTCTATCTCTTCTGATGACTGGTTATTTCTAATTGACGTATCCGCCATTTTTATTGATGCCCGTTTCCGGGCTGTATATTGTTTCTGCTTTATTTTCAAAGTTTTTTCGCTCCTGTTCACACTTTCCTGTTCACATTCCACCCAGATATTTGTAAACAGAAACCTGTGAACAGGGCTAAAAACATTTTAAAAGTAATACTTAATCAAAGGGGAGTTCCATGTTTTCATCCACTTTCATGAATCCTTCCTCATCTTTTTTCGGCTGAATCCGTTTCCAGGATCTCTGCGTACCGATAGCACCACCAAATCTGTGATTGCCATGTTTCGTCCACCCAATAATCTCGTTGTCCATCAGATCTCCGATTTCTTTTGATTGCCATTTTGGAACAATTCCTTCCTGATGAAATACCTGCTGATAGATAATGGTCGAACACACATAATCTTCTTCGTATGCATCAAGAAATGCCTGGATCATACCTGTCTGAGTGTCCTCCGGCATGAATTCTCTCTGAAGCAGCTTAACGTGATCCTCCATCTCCGGTGAAAAAGTCAACGGATAGTTTCCGCTTCGGTAGATTTCCATTGCCTCTGCCCATGCCTGGACAATGTATAATCTGGATCCCGCTTCATTTTCATAAATGGTGGTTTCCGCTTTTTCGGGAAATACCCTGACCGGGGCAAATCTCCGGTTTCCAGTACGGTCAAATGGAAGGAAATTCAGGTCGTTGGAAGTACCGCAAAAGACACACTGGCGATATCTGTCCTCTGCCCGCCTTTCATATGGAATACGATAAATATCCTTCTGCCTGCTCAGGAACGATTTTGTCTCTTCAATACTTTTTGCATTTGCCACTGCATTCATTTCTGACATTTCCACGATCCAATGTCCCTGCAGATATTCATAAACCTTCTTATCATCAATCCGTTTCATATCGTCCGTAAACCATTCATCTTTAATTGCCAGATAGCGGAAGAACGTGGATTTTCCGGTTCCCTGCCCTCCGACCAGACAGAGCATGATGTCATATTTGGCTCCCGGCTCATACAGCCTGCGGATAGCACCCATCATATGCATCTTCATGACCTCGCCGGTATATGCAATGTCCTCTGCTCCAAAGAAATGTGTCAGCATATGTTGAATCCTCGGAATCCCATCCCATTTCAGGCTCTCTAGATATTCAAGAATCGGATGAAAGCTGTTTTCATTTGCCACGATATCGATTGCCTTTGTAATGACCCGATCACTGGTCAAACCATAGTTCTTTTCCAGATACAAAGCCAAGTTATTCATGTCTGTATCGGTCATGTGAACACCACGTCTTTTCCATGGCATTTTCTTCATAATGTCAATCTGACAGGTCATTTCATTTCTGCAAATAGCACCTTTCAGACAGGGATCATGCTCCAACGCATACTTGCAGTTCTGGATGGACTGTCGGATTTTCCCCTTTTCTGTGACATCCAGACGATTTCTGATATCCTCCACCGTCAGAAGCTCCATCTCCACAATCTCCTCTAAGTTCTGCAAGGACTCCTCGCTCATATTCTGCAATTCTCTGTTCATACCGCTTCACCTCCTCCCTTCCGTTTCGGAAAAATCCAGAATCTCTTCATCCGTTCCAAACATCAGCATGTCCACCAGATAACTGACCTTGCTTTCATTCTGTAAGGCTTCGGCAAATAATGAATGCCATTCCTCTTCCACAGATTCCGGCTTGTAAAATTTCTTCCAGAATTCTATCCATCGCAGATACCGCAGCAACACATCCGCAGCATCCTTTGTCCATTTATCAATTTTCTTCTGGACGAATTGCATCCGTTCTTCTTTCGTCGAAGCCTTCTCTTTTTTCTTAACTTCCGATTTTCGTTTTCTTTTAGCCCCAGGTGTCCCGATTGGAAGATCCAGAGAAAAATCATCGTTGATCCTCTTCGTTGCTTCCAGCTGCGATAATCCAAACAATGCCGCCACATAATTGACTGCATCTCCTTTGGCTCCACAGGCGAAGCAATAATAATTCCGGTCCATCTTCATACTGGGGTGTTTATCATTATGAAAAGGACAGCACGCCATCCCGTTCCGGCTCACTTTTAACCCATATCTTTCTGCCACCTGCCTTGCGGTGACACGTTCTTTCGTTTCCTGAAAAATGTTCATGTACGTCCTCCTGTATCCTTTGTAATCAAATTCCGTAATTTTCCCTCTTTCCGTTACAGGAGAACTTTGCTATACTACACATAAAGCTGTATGCGTATAGGCAGACTGCTCCCGTAAGGATTGAGTTTTTGTCTATGAGGCTTTACCAGAGCCTGCATAAGTTTTTGTTACCGTTAGAAATGTCCTTGTTACCAGCAGGGGCATTTTCTTTTTTAAGGCTGTTCCGAGGATTCCACATGCTGCGCTTCCTCCTTCATCCCATTCAATGTCACAGCAACCATCTGGATGGTCTGAAGCAATTCTTCATTTTCTTCACTGCATGCTTCCAACCGTTTCAGTTCCCCGTAAATCTGCTGCATCTGATTTTTCAGAGCCTTATATACTCTTGGATTTCCCTGTACGGTCACTTCCCATTCCATCAGCTTGCTCACGATATACTCCTGTTTGGTAAGCCCGGACAGTGCCACCATACAGTCAATCATTTTTGCTTCTTCCTCGGATACTCTGAATCCCACTGTCCGGTTTCTCCATCGTCCTTTTGCATCCAACGTTCTCTCCATCAGATCTTATCCTCCTTTTCCATCCGCTCCACATCCAGCTTATTTGCCATCTCCGTCTGCACTGTCGGAAACAAATGTGCATACCGGTAGGTGATCTTCTCTGCCTCATGTCCCACACGGTTTCCAATGGCAAGTGCTGTAAATCCCATATGGATCAGCAGGGAAACATGGCTGTGGCGAAGATCGTGGATTCGAATAACCGGAACTCCTGTTGCTTTGCATCCCCGTTCCATTTCATGTTTCAGATAGGATTTAGAAAATAGGAAGATCCGCTGATCCTGTGCTAACGAATAATACATCTGAAAATAATCCTGCATTTCTTCACAGAGAAATTCTGGCATCACAACGATGCGGTTGCTTTTCGCTGTTTTAGGCGAAGTAATAATGTCCTGCTTTTTCATCCGATGGTATGTTTTATTAATCCGCACCGTCTGTTTTTCAAAATCAAAATCTGCCGGTGTGAGGGCAAGCAGCTCTCCTTCCCGGATTCCGGTCCAGTACAGCATCTCAAAGGCATAATAGGATCTGGGCTTGTCCATCATTGCCTCGGCAAATTTCAGATACTGTTCCTTCGTCCAGAACTTCATTTCCTTCGGAACCTCTTTTCCCATATTTCCTGCCTGTCTTGCCGGATTGCAGGGAAGATTATAATAGTTCACTGCATGGTTGAAAATTGCTGTAAGCTGTGCCTGAATCGTTTTCAGATAATCCACAGCATAAGGCTTACCCTTTTCATCCCGGTATGCCATCATTTCATTCTGCCAGGCAATCACATCCGTCACTGTGATTTCGTTGATCTTCCGTTTTCCAAAGTAAGGAAGGATTTTTGTCCTCACAATGTGACTTTTCGTCTCAAATGTACTTTCCTTTACCCTCTGACGTTTATACTCGGAATACATCTCATAAAAGCTCTCAAACGTCATATCCAGCTTATTTCCTTTTCGGAGCATCATTTCATGTTCCCATGCAATCGCTTCACGCTTGGTCTTGAATCCACGTTTCTGCGTCTGCTTTCTCTCCCCGGTAAAATCGGTGTATCGGAACACCACTCTCCATGTACCTTTGTCTTTTTCCTGATATACAGCCATCTTAAGTACCTCCTATTTTTCTTCATAAAACAACTTTTTCTTGAAATAATTGGCATCCACACGCCCCGGCACTGTAATCAGTCCCATTCCGCTGAGTTCTTTATTCAACTGGCGGATAATCTGGTATGCCTTTGACTGCTTGACCTGCAAAATATCCATTATCTCTTCTGCAGTCAGAAAACCATTCTTTAATTCAGACATTCCATTCACCTCCTTCCACATCATCTTCAAGGAAAACCCCCTCTACTTATCCAAAGTTTCAAGGCTCCTTATACAACCTCATTTTCAAATTTTCTTCAACTTAACGCTATTAAGTTAAGTTATGCTTGTATTATATTAACCATTTTCCGTTAAGTCAAGTGGTTTGAATATCGACAATTAAATTTTTTTGTTTAGGTTTATCTTGCGTCTTATTTTTCCATATGCTATACTGATTTAAACAAATATCGTTAACCACCAGTTCCTATTCATTGCACCACGGTAGGAACTTATATTCAAAAACGAGTAAAAGATTTCAGAAAAAGGAGAGATCCCTATGGCATTTGGAAAACGTATTAAATTTTTCAGAAACAGAAAAGGTATGAAACAGAAGGAGCTTGGCGAACTTCTTGGATTCCTTGGAAAAACTTCGGATGTTCGTGTGGCGCAGTACGAGACAGAATCCAGAACTCCTAAAGCTGATCTGGTCAAAGAAATGGCACAGATCTTCGGTGTAAGCACCAGAGCCATCAATGTCCCGAACATTGACTCCTATCTCGGTCTCATGCACACCCTCTTTGCACTGGAAGATATGTATGGCATTAAGATCGGAGAAATTGACGGAGAACTCTGCCTCCGACTTGACCGGGAACACAAAGAATATCAGCATCTGTTTGAACCTTTTCATGCATGGCAGCAAATGGCTGCAAAACTGGAAGCCGGAGAGATCAGCCAGGAAGAATACGATAATTGGCGATATAACTATCCGGAATTGGACACCTCTGAAATTCGGGCAAAAGTTCCGTCTCAGGAACTCTCTGACAAACTCATCAAGGCACTGAAAAAAGAAAATCAATAAAGAAATGCAAAAAAACCTTACTGACTGCTCTTTCCAATTTTGGAAACAGTTCATCAGTAAGGTTTTTATGTTATAGAAATAATATTTTATTCAACGGATATTGCAGGAATGTTGCCAATCCGTTGCCAAAAATAACGGAATTTGCTTGGAGCCCGCATAAATACTGGGTCTATTTTTGCAAAATCCTATTCAAACTCGATTTCGACAACCTTCCATATGCCGAAAAATAAGCGATTTTCCGGCAATATAAGGCAATATAGCAACCTATAAAACAACAAAAAAATACGCAGGTGTGCAATCAGTGTGCAATCAAAACTATCGTCTTTCAAAACAAAAAACTCGTTATCAACTGGGTTATGTCCCCATTGGTAACGAGTTTTTCATTAACAAAATTATTTACCTGTTTTCAAAAACCCTGCGAGCCAGAAACCCGCAGAGTCGTAAAACCGTAAAGCCGTCTAAGTGGTTATCTATCTTGCCGTAGAAACGCTACCTGCAAGCCACTCCTGCACCATCTGGGCGTTCACTTTCAAGATTTTTGCGATTCTATCTACCGTCATGCCGTCTTCCGCCATGCTTTTGGCATTCTCTCTTTTCTCTTCCAGTCTTCCTTCCTCCACGCCTTCCAGACGCAGGGCTTCCATTTCCTTGCACATATGCTCCACTCCTTTCTCGGTCTCTTTCAGTTCGTGCACGCGGTCTTTCAATGCTCCCGCCTGCATCTCTTTCGCTTCCTTCACACGGAAATCGTGCATCAGTCTTCCAAGCTCGCCGCCATCGTCCTTGCTCGAATCCACGTAGATGAAGTGTTCCTCGTCCCCGAACTCCTTGCCGTTCTCGCGGATTATCCGGTCGATATGGGCTATCGGAAGTCCGTGCCCCAGTGCGTCTTTCAACGTGACGAATATCACGTAGGTTTCCGGGAGCTTATCGAAGTTCTTTCCCGTATCCAGCACGTTGGAATCCATCATCCCGAGGTTGTATCTGGCACGTTTCGGGTGCGCCCCCTCATCGTCTTGCTGTATCTCGACGTTGAAGATGCGTCCGCTTCCATCCTTTGCCACACAGTCCAGCACGACACCTCTGCCATGCATGTTTCTGAAATCCACCTGCGTCTCATTGTCGATGACGGTCAAATCCTTGTCCTCCATGATGATTCTAAGAACGTACTCGCAGGCTTTCTTATCCTTGAATACATTCCGCGCGAAAATATCGCTCATCACGGTCAGATTCTTAATCGTTTTCTTGTATCTCTCCTTATGCTTAAGCATCGTTTCTTCCTGATTCATCGGTGAAGACCACCTCCTGTTCGACTCACAAGAAGGTATCAACCATCTTGCTATATATATATTTTACAAGAAAGCCGGTAAACATTCAAGACTTGTATTTTCCCCGCCGAAAGGGCAAAATCCTGCGGCTTGCGCGGAGTGGCCGGGGTTTGGGGCAGCGCCCCATTTCAGCAATCTCCGTGCATATAATGAGCGGTCGCGGTGCCCGGCGGGAAAGCCCCTCGCTTTTCCTGCGTCCGGCGCATCGCGGCAGCGAAGGCGGATGCACGGGAGTCGGAGCCGGTCAACTTTTCCGTTCCAAATGTTTCCGTCAATCCGCCTGCGGATTTATGAAAGATTTGTGGGCGGGATGGTTGAGGGGCGAATCCCTCTACCCTGACGAGAAAAGGGTCAACGTTCGCAAATAGGTGCAAATGGGTTCATTTGATGCTAAATGGTGTCTTTTTCTATCATCGGCATCCGTGCATTTGGCAGTTTCTACCTGCACGTTCGTGTATAGGGCAGAGGGATAGAAAAATAGCCTGCGTTATAATCTGTCCCCAAGGAGACGGCATTCTTGCCGCTTCAAAAAGCAGGAAATCGGAAAAGAAAGGATGATGCCACATGGCTCAGGATTTCGGCGATGACATGGGAAACGCCCTCCTAAACTTCGTCACAAGGCAGACGGAGAACTACTTGCGGTTCGGACGTGGCAGGGAACGTGCTTTCGACTGGTGGCAGCGCCATTATAAGAAGGAGGGGAACACTCCCGAAGCCGCAAAAGCAATGGCTGAGAAGCAATCCTCTCGTGAGCAGGTGGTCGTGCCCTTTGGTACTTCCGAGGAAGCCGCCTACTATGCGCAGGTATGCCGCGAGAATGGTACCTATGCCGCCGCCTACACGGATAAACAGGGAAATGGGTTCCTTGCCTTCGCACGCGAAGATGCGGAAACCGTTGCAGGGTATGCCCCGCAATTTAAGGACGTGATGGCGCGTCTCGATGAACAGCGTATCACCGATGCACTGAATCACGCGGAACCCGTGGATAAGAAGACCATGGATTCCCTCACGGAGCTAACAGGCTATCCCGACCTCCCGGCAGAGGACGTAACGGTCATTCCGGTCACCATCCGTTACAAGGACGCGCCAGACGAGACTTACGATATGCTCTTTAGCGAGCAGGATACCGAAAACCTTAATATCGACGATTCGATTTTCTTCTCCGGCTACTCCCACAAGGAGCTTACCGAGATGGTCGGTCGTGAGACCCATGAGGATTTCGATGTGATTTCCGTCGGTGCCCCCTACAAGGTTCACGCGACGCAGGTGAAAACGGATGCCCCGGAAAAGACTTATGACGCGCCGGGAAAGGATGCGCCTGCCCGTAGCGATAAGGTTTCCCCGCTTCGTGCCGAGGACACCGCCATCCATACCCAGAACATCCGAAACGCAGCCCAGAAGGCAAGGGAAGACTGCACGGACTTTTCCGACTTCGAGCGCAAGATGAACGCGCAGGGCTTCGGCGTGACTGAAACCAGCAAGGGTGAGGTCATGGCCTACGAGCCTGCAAGTCTGAATAAGGACGGTTCGGTACCGGCGTATGAGCGCGGTCGCGACTGGCCGGTCTCTGCGGAGACGTTAAAGAACCGGTACGACCTCGATGTAACCCACAACTGGTTCGAGCAGAATACCCCGAAGGACGCTGGCACACTCCCGGACGGAGACCTTGCCATGCAGAATGCGCGTCTGGCGCAGGAGCAGACGCGTGACGAACAACAGATGCTAGAGCCGGTTGCATCCGACGGTTCCATGGATAACGACGGGCGCACGCCCGACCCGAACTCCGGCATTGAGAGCCACGATGGCGCAGATACCGATTCCCGCACCGCCGTCATGGATGCGGAGCAGACCGGAAGTGAGATTCGTCCTTCCGACATTCGCGAGGAGCAGCAATATGATTCCGAGTCCTATTCCCTCACGGGGGAAGCACGCGATATGACCGCTGCCAAGAACCAGATGGATACGGAAACGAAGGCGCAGGAAACCACGCGGGAGCATGGTTCGAGCCTGCCCTTTAACGGCGGAAGACGTATTGTAAGGAGATAGACCATGACACTCAAAGACAAATTGCCGGACAGGCTGAAATGCTCCCCGCTTCTTACCATGGAGTCGGACAGCGATATCGAGACCATCGCAGAATCCATCGTGAACCTTTCCGATTCAGATGGTGACTTCTTTAAGAAGACGGAAAAACTCCTTCTGATGGCCTGTCTTGGATATTTAAGGGACTGGTGCGAGCCTTCCCAACGTACCATCGGGAACCTCATCTCCCTTCTTGATGCCGCCCTGCCAAAGGACAACGAGACCCATACCACCCTCGACAACCTTTTCTATGAAATGAAGTCCGGGTGCAAGCGCGTGAAATCGGAAGATGGCATCACAACCCTCTGGGAGCCTTCCGCCCTTTCCCGGTGCGACGGTCTCACTCCGCGCGATTCCAACGGTATTGATGTGTCCGAGGACTTTTCGCTCACCTGCTATGAAGGATTCCGCCACGCGGCCACACGAGAGACGCGCACGAGTATTGTGACCACGCTCCTGCTTGTGCTGGAAGAAGTGGAAAAGGAGGATGCATATGGCAAATAGCGCGAACCCGGAAATCAATAAGAAGATTGCCACCTCGGCGCTCGGCACCCTCGTCATCGCCACGGTCTTCTTCTATCTCGGTGACCGTTATGCCGAAACCCTCGTCACCTATCCGGGGCAGATTTTCGACCATCTGGGCGATGCCATGCTCACCATGTGGGAGACCATAGGGGTCTCGCCCTTCACCCTCGATATGACCAGTAACTCCCTGCTGTTTGGCGGGGCTTGCTTTCTCATTATCTGGATGATTTGGCTTCGCTACGTGGCGTTCATCGGAAACTATCGTTCCGGCGAAGAATCCGGTTCCGCCCGCTGGGGCACTTTGAAGGAAGGAAAGAAGTTCAAGGACTTGCAGACCGAAGACAACAACCTTCTCTTCACCAAG
>OGYW01000646.1_pt1 | contig 33022 bp, 20 predicted proteins | sample 1576621 | NCBI WGS metagenome assembly OGYW01 (sample SAMEA3541528, study PRJEB24748) | human gut metagenome | biome: human gut; feature: human-associated habitat; material: faeces | place: China | collected 2012 | reverse complement strand
CGGCAGGCGGACGAGCAGCGTTTGGATGAGACCCTGTGCCATGACCCAGAGCGTCTTGTTGTTGCCGTTGAAGTAGCCGAGCATGCTGAAGAGGATCGCCGTCAGGATGGTCTCGGGCGCGAAGCCCTTCAGATACTCAAAGCCTTTCTGCACGACCTCGGCATCCGGCGAGAAGATTCCCGCCAACGCATCGCCCTTGAGCATCACGAGCGCGAATACGGCGCAGCCAAAAAACAGCCCCACGCCGATGCCCGTCAGCATTGACTTTTTCGCGCGTTTCTGATCCCCCGCGCCCACGTTCTGCGCGACGAAGGACGCCATCGACTGCATCAGCGCGCTCGGGATCAGCATGGCAAAGTTGTCAGAAACGGCTGTCCGAAATCCGGGCCGCCCAACAAATCCCCGAAACGACGCCCGGAAGCGGGAGGTTCGTTTCGGGGATTCCGCATCTCTTTTCGCTCTTTTCCCTGCATATCCGCCGTTTCATCCGCCTCGCTGCAATTCCGGCGGCGGCGTTCTTCACACACAAAGGTTTTAACAAGGCATCCTGTCATTTAATTATGAATTATGAATTATGAATTATGAATTTTAGTTAACTTTGCGGATCGTAACGACTAAACATAACATATCGCCATGTACAGAACCCATACCTGCGGCTGCCTCCGGGCCTGCAACGTCAACCAAACCGTCACCCTGGCCGGATGGGTGCAGAAAGTGAGGAACCTCGGCGCCATGACCTTCATCGACTTGAGGGACCGTTACGGCATCACCCAGATCGTCGTCGAGGAACACTCCCCCGCCGAGGCGCGCGAAACGGTCTGCCGCGTGGGCCGCGAATGGGTCATCCAGGTCGTCGGCAAAGTCGTCGAGCGGCAGTCGAAAAACCCCAAAATGCCGACGGGCGACATCGAGGTCACGGCCGAGAAGGTGGCCATCCTGCACGAAGCCGAAGTGCCCCCCTTCACCATCGAGGAGGTCTCGGACGGCGGCGACGACCTGCGCATGAAGTACCGCTACCTCGACCTGCGGCGTCCGCCCCTGCAACGCAACATGATCCTGCGCCACAAGATGGCCCAGGAGATCCGCCGCTTCCTCTCCGACGAAGGATTCCTCGAGATCGAAACCCCCTGCCTGGTGGGTTCGACCCCCGAAGGAGCGCGCGACTTCGTCGTGCCGAGCCGCATGTCGCCCAACCAGTTCTACGCCCTGCCCCAATCGCCGCAGACGCTCAAGCAGCTGCTGATGGTCGCCGGCTACGACAAGTATTTCCAGATCGTGCGCTGCTTCCGCGACGAAGACCTGCGCGCCGACCGCCAGCCCGAGTTCACACAGATCGACTGCGAGATGTCGTTCGTCGAGCAGGAAGACGTGCTGGAGATTTTCGAGCGCTGGGCCAAGCACATGTTCAGGGAGGTAATGGGCATCGAACTGGCTGAGCCGCTGCGCCGTATGCCGTGGATCGAGGCGATGGAGAAATACGGTTCGGACAAACCCGACCTGCGCTTCGGCATGGAGTTCGCCGACCTCACCGACCTTGCGAAAGGCCACGGCTTCCAGGTCTTCGACGACGCAGAATACGTCACGGGATTCGCCGCCACGGGCTGCGCCGCCTACACGCGCAAGCAGATCGACGCCCTCACGGAGTTCGTCAAGCGCCAGCAGATCGGCGCCAAGGGGCTGATCTGGATCCGCGTCGAACAGGAGGGCGTAAAATCGTCGGTCGACAAGTTCTACACGCCCGACGAGATCCGGGAGATGGCCGGCCGCTGCGGCGCCAAGGCCGGGGACATGGTCTTCATCCTCTGCGGCAAGAAGTTCAAAACGCTGACACAGCTCTGCGCCCTGCGTCTGGAAGTGGCCCAGCAGTTGGGACTGCGCGACCCGAAGAAGTTCGCGCCGCTCTGGATCGTAGACTTCCCGCTCTTCGAGTGGGATGACGAAACGCAGCGCTATTACGCCATGCACCACCCGTTCACCTCGCCCAAGCCGGAGGACGTACAGTATATCGACAGCGACCCCGGCCGCGTACGTGCCAACGCCTACGACTTCGTGTGCAACGGCACCGAAATCGGCGGCGGTTCGATCCGTATCCACGACTCGAAGCTGCAGGCCAAGATGTTCGAAGTGCTGGGCTTCACGGCCGAACAGGCACAGCTGCGCTTCGGGTTCCTGATGGACGCCTTCAAATACGGCGCACCGCCCCACGGGGGCCTTGCGTTCGGCTTCGACCGCCTGTGCTCGCTCTTCGGCGGCTCGGACTCGATCCGCGATTACATCGCCTTCCCGAAGAACAATGCGGGCCGCGACATGATGCTCGACGCCCCGGGCTGCATCGACCAGGCGCAGCTCGACGAGCTCTGCCTCTCACTGGTAAAGCCGGAAGAGTAACGCCCGGCCGGGTTCCGTGCGATACAGGGTGCCGCCTGACGGCGGCACCTTTTTTTGCCTGCATCCACGGCACCGCATTTGCCTGTTCCGGGAAAAATACCTATTTTTGGATCATAAAACAACACGGATCATGTCAGCTCCCTTAGCCGAAAGACTGCGCCCCCGCACGATAGACGAATATATCGGGCAGGAGCACCTCGTGGGTAAGAACGGCGTGTTCCGCAAGTTCTTCGAAACGGGCAACGTGCCGTCGTTCATACTCTGGGGCCCGCCGGGCGTGGGTAAAACCACGCTGGCGAAGATCGTCGCCACGCAGCTCGACCGTCCGTTCTTCACGCTCTCGGCCGTCACGTCGGGCGTCAAGGACGTGCGCGAAGTGATCGAGTCGGCCCGCAAACAGCGCTTTTTCGACGCCAAGCCGCCCTTCCTGTTCATCGACGAAATCCACCGTTTCAACAAAAGCCAGCAGGATTCGCTGCTGGGAGCCGTCGAGCAGGGCGTCGTGACACTCATAGGCGCCACGACCGAAAACCCTTCGTTCGAGGTGATCTCGCCGCTCCTGAGCCGTTGCCAGGTCTACATCCTCAAATCGCTGGAGGACAAAGACCTGCAAACGCTGCTCGACCGGGCGCTGACGACCGACACGGAACTGAAAGCACGCCAGATCGAAGTGAAGCAGACGGGTGCGTTGTTCAAATTCTCGGGCGGCGACGCCCGCAAGCTGCTCAATATCCTCGACATACTGGCCGGGGCGACGGAGGGCAAACTGACGATCACCGACCAGTACGTCACCGACTGCCTGCAACAGAACATCGCCCTCTACGACAAGAACGGCGAGCAGCACTACGACGTCATCTCGGCCTTCATCAAATCGGTGCGGGGCAGCGACCCCAATGCCGCGATCTACTATCTGGCGCGCATGCTGGCCGGGGGCGAGGAGCCACGCTTCCTCGCACGGCGGCTGGTGATCCTCGCCTCGGAGGACATCGGGCTGGCGAACCCCAACGCACTGCTGCTGGCCAACGCCTGTTTCGACACGGTACACAAGATCGGCATGCCCGAAGCGCGGATCACGCTGGCAGAAACGACGATCTACCTGGCCACCAGCCCCAAGAGCAACTCGGCCTACATGGCCATCAACAAGGCGATGTCGCTGGTCGAGCACGACACCACGAACCGCCCCGTGCCGCTGCACCTGCGCAACGCCCCGACCAAACTGATGGACAAGGCAGGCTACGGCAAAGGGTATAAATATGCACACGACTACGCGGGCAATTTCGCCGAGCAGGAGTTCCTGCCCGAAAGCCTCGCAGGGACGAAATTCTACGAACCCAACACCGGGAATGCCACCGAGGCGAAGATCGCCCAGCGCATGCAGGAGTTGTGGAAGGACAAGTATAAATAATACATCGAAGATTTCCGGCGGCACGCGCGGCATACGCACGATTCCCGGCCCGGCAATCCGCATCAAGACTATAAAATGAAACGCATCGGCATCATATCCGACACCCACGGGACATTCGACGACACGCTGCGCGAATTCCTCAAGGACGTGGACGAAATCTGGCATGCGGGCGACATCGGCTCGCTCGAACTGGCCGACACGATCGCGGCGTTCAAACCCCTGCGCGCCGTCTCGGGCAACATCGACGGAGGGCTCACACGCCGCGTCTACCCCGGCTTCCTCGCGTTCGAATGCGAGGGCGTGCGGGTGCTGATGACCCATATCGGCGGCTACCCGCGCCATTACGACCCGCGCGCAGCGGCAAAGATACAGGCGCTGCATCCCAAACTCTTCATCGCCGGGCATTCGCATATCCTCAAGGTGGTCTACGATCCGGTTTACGACCTGCTGCATGTCAACCCGGGCGCAGCCGGCGAATACGGTTTCCACAAAGTCCGCACGGCCGTGCGGCTGGTGATCGACGGCGCCGACATGCGCGACATGGAGGTCGGGGAGTGGCCGCGGAAATAATCCGCCCCGAAGACGTACCGAAGACGCCCGCCCGAAAATACGCCGGAGAATCCACGCCGGGGCTTCATCCGATTAAGGCGGGCGCCGCAAAATTGCGGCGCCTGCCTTAACACTCCCGGCCGCAGATTATTCGGCGATCTCGATCCGCACCGGGCCGAGTATTCCGGCCTTCGTATCGCCGCGGTAGACCGTCGGCGAAGAGAGGAAGATATTGGCCGTCGTATTGCAAACCCGGATTTCGATCCGGTTGGTACCTTCCTGCAACAGTCCGGTCACATCGAAACGCCAGGGCGACGTCAGCCTCAAACCGGCCTCACGACCGTTGACCAGCACCCGTGCCGTCGAGACGACCTCGCCCAGGTCGAGTGTCACACGACCCGCGGGTTTCTTCGTCAGCGTAAAGTCCCGGCCGTACCACGCCGCACCGGAATAAGTACGCAAGGCATCGTTACGGCACCAGTCGCCGACCGTATAGCGTCCCGCCCCGCAAACCAGCTTCACAGGGCCGTCTATCGCCGCACCGCCGGCATACCCGCGCTCTTCGGTAAGCGTCAGCGACACCTCCGCCGGAAGTTCGGCACGCCGGGGCAACACGGCACTGTAGGTTACGGCGCCGTCGCTGCGGCGTGCGACCTCGGCGACCCGGCATTTCCGGCCGTCGGCACGCACTTCGGGTTTCCGGCCGAAAGCCGTGAATTCCAGCGCCTCCAGCCCGGGCGCCGCCGTAAAGGTGAACCGCGCCCGCGTATCCGCCGTCTTCCGGCTGTCGAACGGCAGCAGCGCCCGGTCGCCGCGGAACTTCATCCGCAACGGGGCCTCGGCCAGCGTCTCGGGCGCGATGTCCGCCGCACCGTCGCGCAGGGCGAACCGCGCCGTGCCGAACGAATCGTAATGCAGCACGATCTCGTTGATGCCCTGCTTCAGGGCGACCTGCGGCGCAGGCTCCCGCCGTTCCCCGCCGACATAGAACCCCACGGGCTGCATCCCGCCCCATTCGGCGTCGTACAACCCGTCGCGCGGGGCATCCACGCAGGTGTAAAGGTAATAATCCTTCATTCCGGATGCCTCGGCCTTGCGAACCATGCCGTTGAAAGCCCGTTCGGTCGCACCCAGGCGGATGAAATCGTCGTACATCTCCGCCTTCAGGCCGTGCCAGCCCTGATGCCCGAAGTCGCCCTCGACGCCCCAGCGCCATGAGAACGCATAGGGCTGCCAGTCGTACCGCACGCCGGCTGCCTCCACGCCCGACGCCGTGCCGGGCAGGTTGTCCAGCACCGTCCGTTCATCCACCGAGGCGGGTACCGCTCCCAGAAGCATGAACCGCTCTCCGAAGGTGAACCGTCCGCGGCCTTTCCGAGCCTCGCCGCCGAGCCGTTCGTATTCGGCATCATAAATACAGGCACTGATCTTTTCGTCCGTCCCCGGCCACTGGTAATCGCCGAAATGGTTGTCCAGCAAGGGTTCCAGCCGGAAATCCCACTCCCCGCCGAGGTCGATCCGCTGCGTGCTCCCCGCGCCGGCGGATTCCGCCCCGACCTCCGCATCGCGGGAAGGGTCGAAGAGGATCAGCTGCATGTCCGTACGCTCCAGCGGCATCACCACCTCGGTTCCGGCATCCGTGACGGCGGCAACCCGCAGCGGGCGTTTCCCGCCCGTCCACGGATCCCACAGCTCCGCGGCTCCCCATGCACGGAAACGGCACGTTGCGCCCCGCCCGACGTTATAGACCGCAAAGAGGTCGCGGCCGCCGATGCGGCGGTGCATGACGTAAGGGGTCGGATCGCCCGTCTTTTGCTTGGCAGGATGCGCCCCGGCATCCGTTGCCGGGCGGAGCAGCGTGAAATCGCGCTGCGTATTGCGGCCGATGAGTGCGGTCGCATCCGCCGGATCGCCGATACGGAAAACCCGGTCGCGCCCGCCCCCGAAGAGATCCGCCACCAGTTCCGTCAACGCCCGGCCGCCGCGCCCCTCCTTTTCAGAGGCCTCCGGCAGCGGGCCGATATTGATGACCATGCCGCCGTCGCGAACGAAGTCGCGCAGTTTTTCGAGCGACGAGTGGCGGATCGCCCGCATGGCGGGAACCACGACCACGCCGAACGACTCCCCGGCCACATGCAACCGGCCGTCGCGCACCTCGGCGCGGCCGAGCGATTCGTAATCCATGTAGTCGAAGTCGATGCCGTCGCGGTAAATCGCCTCCCCAGCGGCAAAGGCGGCTTCGACAGCCTCGTTGCCGTACCCGGCCACCACCGGCTCGACGGGATAGAGGATCGCCACGTCGGCGACGTGGTATCCCTGCGACAGGATATAACTCAGGCGCTCGGTACACTCCAGCAACCCGTCCATCTCGTCCCAGTAAGGCTCGTGGAAATGGTTGCAGGGCGCCGCCCACTCCCACCAGCCCCCCATGGTCGTATAGTAAAGCCCGTGCAGGCTCAGCAGATTCTGCCCCATGGCGAAATTGGCGAAGATCGCATCGGTCAGCTGCGCCGAGTTGGTCGACCACTCGCTGCTGTGGAAACCTTCGAGCCAGACGCGCTGGCGTTCGTAGAGGTGCGAGATCGACGAGGCGACCTTGTTTTTAATAATGTCCTTCTGCAACATCGGCTGGTCGCAACCCGGAGCCTGGTTCCAACGCTGGGTACGGAAATAGTCGCCGAACTCGCCCACGTCGCGGCCACGGCCGCCGTGGTCGCATCCGAAGAGCAGCCCGCGCCGCTGGTGCCACTCATAGACGGGGATGAAGAAGTTTTCCTCGCTCAGCGCCACGCGCACGTCGTTATAGTCCATGCGTACCTTGACCGAACTGTCACCCAGGTCGACGAACAGCGCGTCGATCTGCGGCAGGATGTCGTATCCCTTGCGGCGCATGAACTCGTCGCGGAAAATATCGTTCCAGATATTGCCCTGCAGGTTGAAGTTCAGCTCATCGGAGAAAAAGAAATTGAGCCCCGTTTCCGATTCCCCGGGGAAACGGTCTGCAAAACGTTGGAAAAAGTGCCGCACGTAACTGTGCCCCGCACGAGGGTGCATCGGATCGAGCGAAGGCAGGCGCCGCTCGGCCTTCACTTCGGCCACGAGGGCCCGCGGCCAGGGGTTCTGCCACTCGACCCCGTCTGGCCCCATTTCCGGCAACAGGTCGACCGGCGCCCCGTCGATCCGGCCCCGGGCATCGAGCGGGTAAGCGTTCAGCGAAAGCGGCCGCTGCGCATAAGCCCGCGAGAAACGCTCCCCGCGGCCGAGTTCCAGGCTGTCGAAATGCAGTTCCGAACCGTTGAGCGTCGGGTCTTCGGCCAGCATCTCGTCCACATAGGAGCCCTGCCCCACGCCCAGCGTATAGTCGCTCAGGCTGACGGTCATACCGCGTTTGCCGGCCTCGGTCATGAACCACCCGAAAAGCTCCCACCACGCCGGAGTGAAGAGGTCGGGCTTCGAACGAAATGTCCTGCCGTAGGTGATGCCGCCCGTATCGGTGTGGCAATAGTTGATCTGCAGGCTGCTGATCCGTTTCCGTGCCAGCATGTCGAGCTGCCAGGCGAGATGTTCGCGCGTGAGCGTGTCGCCGATCCACCAATAGAAGGGCACCTCGCCGTAACCTGCCGGCGGGGTTCGGAACCCCCTTTCGAGGTCTATATTCCCCGAACGGTCAGGATAGCCCGGTGGCAGCGGGCGCGGCGGTTGTGCAAAGGTCATGGCGGCGGCGAGCGCCAGGAGAGGGATTAGGATCCGTTTCATATTCTTTTCGGGTTGAAGTCGGTTGTCAACAGCCCCGGACGGGCCTTTTCCACAAAAATACAAAATTAACAACACAAATAAACAAGACCGGCACAATAAAAACACACACACTCCGTTTTATACTTGTAATAATAATTGTTTTTCAGAGAGATAATACACTGGAAAAATCTACATCCGGTTTCGGCAGGGTATCGGTACGGCTTTCAGCCATCGTATCAAAAATAAAACATTCCGAATCATAATTGTATAACGGCAACTGACGCCCGGCACCGGCCGGCAACAGGCAACTAATCCCGGCGCAGTCGGTATATCCCGCACAAGAAGCCGTCCGGTACAGAGCCGCCCGGCACCGCAGGCAGCCCCGGTAACCAAAGCCGGCGAACCCCGCCCCCGCAAGAGCTCTTTCCGGCACCGGCCACAGGGAACCTATCCTGCCTCCGTATACCCTTTCCATAGTACCGGAACTACCCTTCCGGGGGAGCATCTTCTCCCTGCGAAAAAGTCCGGAAACCCGTTCAGAACACATCGAAGCCCGTTTCCAGCATCGCACACCGAGAATTTCAGCCGCACAATCCACTCAGGGACAATGCAATAAATACCGCTCAATAAGTTAACATAATATTTAACAATAACATGCCGTTAGATAGGCGAAGAATCAAAAGTTAGACTATTAAATTTCATGACGACGCAACATGCAAGTAAAAATTTCGAAGACGCTCGAGGGCATCATTGCCCGCGCGGCGTTTAATACGACCAAAGCAGGAATCGACCACTCGCTGAAGGATTTTCTCATGCTGGAGATGCTCCGCGAAGAAGGGTCGCTTGCCTACCAGCTTTTATCCTCCCGTCTGAAGGACTGGGAGCTCTACCAGGTACGCCTGCGCATCGAACGCGAGGTACTCGGGGCAGGGCGGCGCGAAAACACGGGCGCCGAAGAGTTTTACCGCGCCTTTACCGACGAACTGTGCGCCGTATCGGGCGCCGTGCGGAGCGTCTCTACGGCCCACGCACTGCGGGCCATCGTCGGCGACCGCTCGACCGCGACATCGCGCGTACTCGAAATGTACGGCATCACGGGTGAAGTCGTATCCGAGGACATCAAGAAATTCGCCGCCGGCGACGATTTCCGCACGGAGATACAGGTACACATGCTCGATTTCAGCGAGGAAAACAAACCCGAAGAGAAAAACACATCGCACGTGCTCGACAAGTTCGGCGTAAACCTCACGCAGATGGCCCGCGAGGGTAAAATCGACCCCGTCGTGGGGCGCGAGCAGGAGATCGAACGCGTAGTCCAGATACTCTCGCGCCGCAAGAAGAACAACCCGATCCTCATCGGCGAGGCGGGCGTGGGCAAGAGCGCCATCATCGAAGGGCTGGCTCTGCGCATCGCAGGCGGCGAGGTGCCCTACACCATCGCCGACAAGACGCTCTTCTCGCTCGACGTATCGTCGCTCGTGGCGGGCACGAAGTTCCGCGGCGAATTCGAGGAGCGCATGCAGCAACTGCTCGACGAACTGCGCAAAGCCAAGGACACGATCATATTCATCGACGAGATACACACCATCGTGGGTGCCGGTTCGACACAGGGCAGCCTCGACACGGCCAACATCCTCAAACCGGCACTCGCACGGGGCGAACTGCAGACCATCGGCGCCACGACGCTCGACGAATACCGCGAGAACATCGAAAGCGACTCGGCGCTCGAGCGCCGGTTCCAGAAGGTCGTCGTCGAGCCCACGACGCCCGAGCAGACGCTCCAGATCCTGCGCAACATCGCCCCCCACTACGAGCAGCACCACAAGGTACGCTATACGGAAGAGGCGCTGCAAGCCTGCGTGGAACTCACCGGGCGCTACATCACCGACCGCTTCTTCCCGGACAAGGCGATCGATGTGCTGGACGAGGCAGGCTCGCGCATACACCTGCAATCGGCGCGCGAACCGGCCGAACTCCGCCAGATGGAGAGCGCACTCGACGAAGTGCGGCGCGAACGCCGCGAGGCGGTCAAAGAGCTGGTCTACGAAAAGGCCGCCTCGGCACGCCTGCGCGAAATCGCACTCCGTTCGAAACTGGGCGAAAGCCGCAACGAATGGCAGCGGTCGCTCGAAACCAACCCCGTGGAGATCACGGCCGAGCATATCCAGCAGGTCATCACCTCGATGACGGGCATCCCCGCCGAGCGCATTTCGGGCGGAGAGATGACCCGCCTGCAAACCCTCTGCCAGCACCTTTCGCAGCGGGTCGTAGGGCAGCAGGAGGCCGTCGAGAAGATCTCGCGCACGATCCGCCGCTCGCGGGCCGGACTCAAGGACGAGAACCGTCCGATCGGGGTATTCCTCTTCGTCGGCCCCACGGGGGTAGGCAAGACGCTGCTGGCCAAGGAGGTCTCGAAATGGCTCTTCGACGAACAGCGCGGACTGATCCGCATCGACATGAGCGAATACAGCGAGAAGCACAACGTCGCCAGGCTGATCGGCTCGCCCCCGGGTTATGTCGGCTACGGCGAGGGCGGCCAGCTCACCGAGACGGTACGCCGCCAGCCCTATGCCGTGATCCTGTTCGACGAGATCGAGAAAGCACACCCCGAGGTCTTCAACACGATGTTGCAGATCTTCGACGAGGGACACCTCACCGACGGCTCGGGCCGCAAGGTGGACTTCCGCAACACGATCATCATCATGACCTCGAACGTCGGGTCGCGCGACGTGGTCAAGAAATCGGTGCAGGTAGGTTACAGCACCGTATCGAAGAGTGCCACAGCCTCCGCGACGCCCCGGTGCGAATACCGCAAGGCACTCGAGCAGACCTTCGCCCCGGAGTTCCTGAACCGGATCGACGACATCGTATTGTTCCGCACGCTGGAACTGAGCGATGTGGAGCGGATCATCGAACTGGAATTGCAAGGGCTGTTCGAACGCACGCGCCGCCTGGGCTACAAGGTGAAGATCACCGACGGAGCCAAGCGTCGCCTGGCGGCCATGGGCTACGAATCGCGCTATGGAGTCCGCTCGCTCAAACGTACGCTGATGGACAACGTCGAGGAACCGCTTTCGACGCTGATCATCGACGGCAAACTCCACGAAGGCGACACGGTCGTCGTCGAGTCGGACAAATCGCACGGCGTAAAGCTGCGGGTGGCATGACTCCCGGACGGTTCAAACCCGTCCCGTTAAAAGAGACCGGCTTGCAACCGGTCTCTGTTTTTATGTTTGCTATTTTTTAAATGATAATTCCCCGAAAGATTTTTTTCATAAATTTGTCCGAATTTAATATTGTTTCACGACACCGACATGCATCATATTCTCCTGAAAGCCCTTGCGTCAGGGCTAATTATGTCCTTGTTTCCGTACGCTGCAATATCGGCGCCCCCCAAGCCGGCACAAACCGACAGTCTGCTTACGCTCTTACCGAAAACACCCGATGCCGCCGACCGGGGACGAATATACGTCCAACTGGCCGATCTGAGCGGCGACAGCCTCGAACTGGCCGCACCCTATTGGGAAGCGGCACTCGCCGAAGCGCACAAGGCCGGGGATACCTACGGATGCAAAGATGCGCTGGACTTTCTGGTTCGTAAATTCGCCGACCGCGACGCCCGGCGAGCCGAGAAATACATCGCCCTCTCGGACAGCATTCTCCCGGGTTCCCGCCACGCCCTGTTCCGTTCGTCGCTTTACGCCTACTACCTCTGGAAACAGATGAACGACAACAATTCGATCGAAACGGTAACGCGTGCGCTGGAAGAACTCAAAGGCAAAAACTACGATCGGCTCACGCCCGAGGAGCGCATCGAATGGGAATTCCTGACAGGCCTGGCCATCGACTTTTCGTCGGTCACGACCGAAGCCTACGACAACATCGCCAAGGCGATCCCCTATGTGGAGCGAGCGCTGGAAAACCTCAGGAAATACCCGCTCGAAGAGCGTCTCCACCTGGAAAAGATTTGCCACGACGAACTTTCCGATCTCTATATGCTCTGCAAGGACAAGCGCGCCGAAGAGCAGATCGGGCAATGTATCGACCTGCACCGCAAATGGCTGGCGATGGACGACCGCTTCGAACGGCCCCACCGCGACACGACGGGCTACATGATGCGCGCCTATGCCAAAATGGTATACCTGCGCGACCTGATCTCCCGAGATAAGCTGAACGAGTATTACCAAAAATGCATCGGGCTGGCCCGCGCCAGAGGCGACATGGCGGAAATATACAGCACGAGCGCCCGGTATTATCAGTGTACGGGGGATTACGAACGGGCCGTGGCTTACATCGACTCGACCATAACCGTCTACAAAAGCAAAGGCATAAAAGCGGACTTAGCCCCTATCTATGCCACCCAATCCTATCTGTACGAAGAAATGGGCGATTATAAAAACGCCCTCAAAGCGGTGCGAACAACCAATAACATCCGCTTCAACGAGCGGGTAGAAGAGGCGCAGAGCAGTCTTGCCGAAATGCAGACCTTGTTCGAGGTGGGCAGGCTGGAATTCGAAAAGTCCCGGCTGACCGGCCGCATACGATTCATCGCCCTGCTTGCGGGCGGCATTCTGGTGCTGCTGCTCATCGGCTGGAGCGTCTACCAGTACGTCATGGTTCGGCAGCTGAAGCAGATAAGGCGGCAACTGACCGATGCCAACGAAGAGATAACCCGCCAAAGCCGCCGCGCCATGGAGAGCGAAAAGATGAAAACGGCCTTCATCAACTCGATGTGTCACGAAATCCGCACGCCGCTCAACGCCATCAACGGGTTCTCGGATCTACTGCTCGAAGGCGACCACGACCACAATACGCGGCGCGAATTCCGCGAACAGATATGGGCGAGCACGACCGCGCTGACCACCCTGCTGGAAAACATGCTCGAATTGTCGAGCCTGGTCAGCTCCGAAGAGCCCTTGCCGCTCGCCGAAACCGATCTCGGCCTGCTGTGTGCCGAGCGGCTGCAAATCCAGCGTGAACTTTCCCAAAACCCGTCGGTAGAGTACGTCCTCAAGGGGGGGGGTCGCGGCACTTGCGTCATCCCGACCAATGAAACCTACATGACGCGCGTGATCGACAACCTGTTGCAGAACGCCGCCAAATTCACTGCTGCGGGTTCCGTCACGGTCTGCTGCGACAAGGACGACCGCACCCGCAAACTCCGCATCCGCGTAACCGACACCGGCATAGGCATCGCCCCGGACAAGCAGGAATGGGTATTCGACCGTTTCACCAAGGTAGATTCGTTCAAACCCGGGTCGGGCATCGGCCTGTACCTCTGCCGCCTGATCGTCACCCGGCTCGGGGGCGCAATCCGCGTATGCCCCGACTACCGCGCGGGCTGCTGCATCGAAATCACGCTCCCGTACTGACCTCCGGCATGGAATCCGCCCAGAAACGGGCGGATTTTTCATCCCGGGACAGCCCGAGGATTGCAATCCGGACATAAATGGCTATCTTTGCACCCTAATCCGGAAAACCGATGTACAGTTTCTCGAAATACAAAGACCAGTACAAATCCAACCTGCGGCTGGCCCTGCCCGTCGTACTGACGCAATTGGGACAAATCCTCACGCAAGTGGCCGACAACCTGATGGTCGGCCGCTACGGCGGCGACGATCCCGTGCCGCTGGCCGCCGTATCGTTCGGCGGGGCGGTGTTCTTCATCCTTTTCATCGCCGCCATCGGCATCGCGCTGGGCATGACGCCCCTCGTGGGGGAACTCTACGCGCAGGGCGACCGCGAGAAGTCGGCCGGGCTGCTGCAAAACGGCATCCTGTTCTACACGCTGCTCGGGTTCGCGATGGCCGCCGTACAATATGCGGTCATCCCGCTCATGTACGACCTCGGCCAGCCGGTCGAGGTCGTCGACATGGCCATCCCCTACTACAAGATGCTGGTATTCAGCATGCCGTTCGTCATGCTCTTCTTCGCATTCAAGCAATTTCTCGAAGGCGTGGGCAACACCAAGGTCGAGATGGTCGTGACGATCATCGCCAACATGGCCAACATCGGCTTCAACGCGGTGTTCATCTACGGCCGCTTCGGGCTCCCCGAAATGGGAGCCGAGGGTGCCGGACTGGGTACGCTGCTCTCGCGCATCATCGCCCCGATCCTGATGATCGGCTACTTCTACAACCGCCACAAATACCGCGGCTACCTCGACGGGTTCTCGCCCCGCAACTATTCGTGGGCCACGGTGAAGAACCTGCTGCACATGGGGCTTCCGATCTCGATGCAGATGTTCCTCGAAGCCTCGGCGTTCGTCGGCACTGGCATCATGATGGGCTGGTTCGGCAAGGAGACCATGAGCGCCAACCAGATCGCCGTTACGATCGGCAACTGCGCCTTCATGATCGTCATGTCGATCGGTGCGGCCACCACCATCCGCGTGTCGCACTGCTACGGTGCCCGCAACATCGGGGAGCTGTCGCTGGCGGCCAAGGCGTCGTACCACCTGGTGCTCGCCTGGAACGCTTTTGCAGCGCTGGTCTTCATCACCATGCGCAACATCATCCCGACGTTCTTCTCGACCAACCCCGAGGTGATCGCCATCGCTTCGCAACTGCTGGTCTTCGCGGCGCTCTACCAGCTTTCGGACGGCATCCAGAATGTCTCGGTAGGCATCCTGCGCGGCATACAGGACGTGAAGATCATCATGCCGATCGCCTTCGTATCCTACTGGCTGCTGAACCTGCCGGTGGGTTACCTGTTCGGCTTCACGCTCGGCATGGGCCCGACGGGGCTTTTCCTCGGCTTCTCGTTCGGCTTGTCGGCCGCGGCCGTGATGATGATCGTCCGCATCCGGCGCAGCGTCCGCAAGCTCCGCCTGGGCAATTGAGGCAACGATTTAGGCAGAGTGGCCGCCGGATAAAAAAAATTTCGTATCTTTACGCAAATTATGCCCACAAATGGACACCGAAAAACAATATACGAAAAAGTGTAAACCCGAAATAGGCCGCGGATGCAGTTTCTGCGATTGCGGCGCAGAGTGCGAGGCGAAGCTCTGCGACGGGTGTTTCAAGCTTCACGAAACGGCGTGGCTCGAGGAGTACCCCGAGAATATCCCGACCGACATCGTGGAGGTGCGGTTCAAGAACACGCGCCGCTCGTTCTACCAGAACGCCAACAATCTGCAGCTCAAGCGGGGCGACATCGTGGCGGTCGAGGCATCGCCCGGACACGACATCGGCGTCGTTTCGCTCACGGGCGACCTGGTAGCACGCCAGATGCGCCGCACGGGATTCAACCCCTACAACGGCGAGTTCAAGAAAGTTTACCGCAAGGCCAAGCCCTACGACATCGAGAAATGGCAGGAGGCCATCGCCCTCGAACATGAAACGATGATCGCATCGCGCCAGATCGCCGCCGACATGGGACTCAACATGAAGATCGGCGACGTGGAATACCAGGGGGACAAGATAAAGGCTATTTTCTACTATATCGCCGACGAGCGTGTCGATTTCCGCGAACTGATCAAGGTCTTCGCCGAGCGGTTCCACATCCGCATCGAAATGAAGCAGATCGGCGCACGCCAGGAAGCCGGGCGCATCGGCGGGCTGGGCGCCTGCGGGCGCGAATTGTGCTGCGCATCGTGGATGTCGAGCTTCTCGAGCGTCACGACGGGTGCCGCCCGTGCACAGGAGATTTCGCTCAATCCCCAGAAACTGGCCGGGCAGTGCTCGAAGCTCAAATGCTGCATGATGTACGAATACGACACCTATGTCGACGCCCGCAAGGAGTTCCCGCGCCTGCGTGAGCCGTTGCAGGCCATCGACGGCGAATATTTCCTCGTCAAAAGCGACATTCTCGCCGGTACGATGACCTTCTCGTCAAGCAAGGACGCGATGGTCAATGTCACCACGCTGCCCGTGTCGCGCGTGCGCGAAATCATGGCGCTGAACCGTGCGGGCAAGAAGGTCGACCAGCTGCAGCACGCCGACGACATCCGCCCGATAGCCGAGGAGCCGACCTACCGCTCCGAAGAGGACAGCATCACCCGTTTCGACTCGGCCAAACGGCGCAACAAGCGCGGCCGCAACCGGGGCAAACAGAACGGGCAGGAGGGGCAGAACGGGCAGCCTTCCCAGGAAACAGGACAGGAGCGCCGCCAGGCTCAGCCGGGGCAGCAGCCCCAGCAGGAGCGCCCCGAACGCCGCCAGCGACGCAACGACCGTTCCCGCAACGGGGAGAACCGTAACGGCGGTGACCGCCGCAACGGGAACCGCAATGAGGCAGCTCCCCGCAACAATGGCAACGGCAACAACGGAGGCAACAACGGCGCAGAGGGCAATACAAACGGCGGGGAACGCCGCGAAGGTGGCAACAGGCGCAACAACCGCAACCGCCGCCGTCCGGGAGGCGAACGCCGCGAAGGGGGCAGCGACAACGGTAGCGGAAGCAACGGGGGTTCAAACGAATAGGCGGTGATACGGGCACGTGACATAGCGGCACGTCGCGCAGCAGCCGGAACGCTTCGGCAGACGGCCGGCATTCCGGGAAGCACTCCCACGCAGGCCGGCGCAACGCAGATCGGCACAATGGGATTCCATACGCCGAGGTCGGGCAGGGCAGCGTCCGGCACAGCCGCATACCGGGATCGGACGGGCAGCGCATTCCGGAAAGTCCGTCGGGCAGTACTCCTTTCCACCGCGGCCTTTGCCGCAGGCTGCGTGTCACCCCACGGAGCCGCGGTGACCGATGTGGATGCCTCGGGCTGGGACACCCCCGCCGCCATCGTCTTCACCAACACCGATACGACGACGCTGCGTGACATGGATTTGTTCCTGCGCTACGACGACCGCATGGATGAAGACACGCTGACGGTACGCATAGCAGTCGTCACACCCGACTCGCTCCGGCACGAAGAGGCTTTCCGGCTCACACTCCCGGCCGCGCACACTCCGGCCGCTCTGTCGCGCGAGGCCGACCTCCCCTATCGCCGCCGCATCCGCTTCGCCCGCACGGGCGACTACTGCATAACCGTCACACCCGGCCGCCCGGTGAAGGGCATCGAGGCCGTCGGCATCAATATCGTAAAAAGCGAATAAGAGACAACAATGGGCAAGGACAAGCTCCGCAAGTTCCGCGAGAACCTGACTTTCGACTGTTTCATACAACCCGAATTCGACGAGGTATTCCGTTGCGACCACCCGCTCAAAGGGCATTGGCGCAGCGACTTTTTCCATAACGACAACCCGATCGTACTCGAATTGGGCTGCGGCAAGGGCGAATATACCGTAGCGCTGGCCGAGCGCGACCCGTCGCGCAATTTCATCGGCATCGACATCAAGGGCGCACGCATGTGGCGGGGCGCCAAAACCGCCACCGACCGCAGGATGCCCAACGTGGGGTTCCTGCGCACGCGCATCGAGTTTATCAACGGCCTGTTCGCCGAGGGCGAGGTCGACGAGATATGGATCACCTTCCCCGACCCGCAACTCAAGAGCCGCCGGGCGAAGAAACGCCTCACCTCGCCGCTTTTCCTCGGATATTACGCCCGCATACTGTCCCCCGACGGATGGATCAACCTCAAGACCGATTCGAAGCATCTTTTCGGCTATACGAACGAGGTGGTGCGCCGCTACGGGCTGCCATGCGAAGTCTCGAACGCCGACATCTACGGCACGGGCTACGCCGACGAGGTGCTGTCGGTTAAGACCGCCTACGAGAAACGATTCCTCGAAATGGGGCTTCCGATCACCTACACCCGTTTTTCGCTCGCCGGGCGCCATGAATTCCCGTGGTTCGACTGGGAAGAGGACGAGAAGGCGGAGAAGGACAACGAAGAGGCACGGCTGGTCTGACTCCCTGAAGGGGCGTTCCGCCATCGCTGGCAGCCTCCCCCGTCCGGCAATCCGGCGGTTCGTTTGCGCCTGCGCACCCGGTTTTCCGGCAACAAACCTGCCCCGGCAGCCGGCCTTCGCGCCACAATGCAGACAGGGGACTCCCCGGAAATTCCCAAACAAGGTTACATCGCATATCGCATGTTAATATAGGTATTCTGCTTTTTGGGCGCTATCTACTAATTTTTTAGAAGAAATATTTGTTGATCTAAAAAATTAGTAGTAAACTTGTGTCGAGTTTAAATCATAATGCTCATGGAAAAGCGCATGTATATCGCCCTGATTTTTGTCGCAGCCTTCTTGTGCTCATACGCACAGCAAAGCGACAAGAGCACCTACCTCGCGCACATCCGCCAAGCCGACTCGCTCTACATGGCCGGCGACCCCGCCGGCGCGAGCCGGGCATTCGAAGCAGCCTTCTATCAGACAGAACACATACAACCCTATCATTTATACAATGCAGCTTGCGCTGCGGCTAAAGCCGGAGACAACGGGCTGGCTTTCGACCGGTTATTCAAACGCATAGCCCTTGAAAAGGAATGGTATTCCGATCGCATCGAAACCGACGGAGATCTACAACCGCTGCATGCCGACACACGTTGGCAGCTACTCCTCGACACGCTCACAGCGCGGCAACACCGCGCTGAACGCGACTTCGACATACCGTTGCGCAGGAAATTGCAGCAGATCGCCGCGAGCGACCAGCAGGTACGCACGGCCTATATCCGGGCCATAGAATCGGGTGCAAACGGCATCGTGACGGACTCGCTGATCGCAGAGATGCAGCGCACGGACAGTTTGAACCTGCGGGAAATCTCGTCTATTCTCGACAGTCGGGGCTGGGTAGGTAAAACGAAGGTCGGCGACGCATGCACGGCATTCTTCCTTGTCATCCAGCATTCCGATCCGGCAATACAGGAGCGTTACCTGCCCCTGCTGAGGCAGGGAGCGGTGCTGGGGGACATCCAGCCTTTGCAGGTCGCCATGCTCGAGGATCGCATAGCCGTCAGCAAAGGAGAACCGCAGCGTTACGGATCACAGGTGCTCCGGCATGGCGACGGCAGTTATTACATAGCCCCGTTGCTCGACGCGGAACGCGTGGACGAGTGGCGCAGAGAGGTCGGCATGGGGCCTGTCGCGGAATACCTCAAACGTTGGGGTATCCAATGGCCGGCGCCGGAGGGCTGCAACCGCGCTGGAAACTGAATGACATCGAAAACGAACTAAAAACCACTACCATGGAGAATAAACAACCGGAACTCACACGCGGCGAAGAGGAGATCATGCAGATACTCTGGAGGCTGGGCGATGCGGTGGTCAACGAGATCATCGCCCAGACAAAAGAACCCCGCCCGAAATACACCACAGTCGCGACCTTCCTCAAAATCCTCGAAAACAAAGGTTTCGTCAACCACACGCCCGAGGGCAAAAGCCACCGCTACTATCCGGCCGTAAGCCGCGAAGAGTACGCACGCGGGGTCATGTCGTCGGTACTGTCGTCCTATTTCGACGGCTCGCTGGCACAGATGGTCTCGTTCTTCTCGCGCCATGAGGACATCTCGGTCACGGAGATGGAGGAGATTCTCCAAATCATGCAGAACGCCCGCAAATAATCGCCCGCTCCGCCCCAAGCCCTTACGACCATGAAAACGCTGGCCATATATGCCCTCGAAGTCCTCGCATGCAGCGGCGTGCTGTTAGCGGCCTACACCATCCTGCTCGAACGCAGGGTGAAATTCCGTTGGTGCCGCCTGTACCTGCTTGCCTCGACGGCCGCAGCCGCACTGATCCCCCTGCTACGCATCCCCGTATGGCCGGGGCAGGTCATCGTGGCGACCCCGACCGTAACTGCGCCCGACCTCGCTGACTGGACGGCCGAAGTGCTGCCCGACGCCGAGGCGCACGCCATCACGCCCGGGCATCTGTGCCTGGGGCTTTACCTGGCGGGCGCAGCCCTGATCCTCGGCATCATGTTGTGGCAGGTATTCCGTATCCGGCGCCTCCGGCGCGGCGCGGAGGTCACCCGTACGGGCAAATACAAGATCGTGCGCACGCGGCAGGAGATCGCTTCGTTCTCGTTTTTCCGCACAATCTACATCTGGACCGCAACACCCGCCGCGGAGATGGGGGCGATCCTGGCCCATGAATCGAGCCACATAGCCCACCGCCACTCCCTCGAGCGGATCGTCATGGAAACCATGAAAGCCGCCCTGTGGTGGAACCCCTTCGTATGGATCGCCGCACGGCGGCTGACCGAGGCCGAGGAGTTCGAGGCCGACAGCGACGTACTCACGAGCGGCTACGACAGGGCCGAATACATGCAAACGATCTTCAAGCAGCTTTTCGGTTATAGTCCGGAAATAGCCAACGGGCTGCGTAACTCACTTACTAAAAAACGCTTTAAAATGATGACTACGCAGACAAAAAGCAGGCACAGCCTGCTCCGGCTGGCAGGTACGCTGCCAGCCCTGATCGGGCTCCTGTGCGCATTCTCTTTCACTACGCGCGCCGCAGTGATCGTCGCCCCGGCAACCGGCACCGGTATCGAAACCGCTCCCGGGCAGGAAACACAGCATGCCGGAGATGAAAAAAAGGACAAGACATGCAGGGTGTCGATAGATGTCCGGAACAAGGACAAAGGGGCACTCCCGGGCGCCATCGTACAGGTCGTAGGTACGACACAGGGCACCGTGACCAATGCGGACGGACATGCCGAGATCACCGTCCCGGACGGCAGCAAACTTTTGGTAAGCTATCCCGGCTACGAATCGGCAACGGTCGATACGAAGCGGCATAGCCAAAAGGAGGCCACCGTCGTCGTCTTGCAGCGAACTGAAAACAAGGCCGCAACAAGTTCGTCGGACGAAGGAGCGACCACCACCGAGAAACAGGTCGCCGTAACGGTACTAAAGGATGGCGAACCCCTGCCCGGAGCAGTGATAACGATAAAGGACACGCAAAAGGGCGTTGTCACCGATAAATCGGGACATGCGGAAATCTACGCTCCGCAGGGATCAATACTCACAGTCGCCTACGTCGGTTGCAAACCCCACCTGCTGGAGGTCGGAGAGGCAGCCCGGCAGTTTACCGGGATCACGCTGGAATCCGAAACCCCGGGGACACCGGTGCTTTCGGCCCAGACCGGCAAACCGCTCTGGGTGGTCGACGGAATCAAGGTAAACCCGGATTTCATAAACAAGCTCGATCCGAGCCGCATCGAAAACATAACGGTACTCAAAGACCAATCCGCCGTAGCGACCTACGGGCAGGAAGCCCGCAACGGCGTAGTAATCATAACGACCAAAGGTGATACGGCCCTGCCCACCCCGGGGGACGCCCGCCAGGAGACTGGAAACGCCACGACACAGGCCGAGTTTCAGGACGGCAGCATCCGCGAAACCGGGGAAACGGAGGACGACCAGCCGTTCCTGATCGCCGAGACCATGCCCTTGTTCCCGATGCAGGAGGGCGGCAACCCGGGATACGGTGACCTCAACACTTTTCGCGCATGGGTGCAGAAAAACATAAAATACCCCGCCGAGGCATTCAAGAACGGGGAACAGGGGCGTGTCGTCCTGTCGTTCGTCGTCGAAAAGGACGGCTCGGTAAGCAACATCCAGATTCTTCAAACCCCCGGCAAGGCATTCTCGGAAGAGACGCGGCGCGTCGTCGCAGCTTCGCCCAAATGGAAACCGGGCGAACAGCGCGGCGAAAAGGTGCGTGTGAGATATACGCTGCCCGTTGATTTCAGAATAACTGCTACGGCACAGGACACTAAGACCAGTGAAAACAAAAGTTCCGGGGAAGAACCGTTCCTGGTGGTGGATACCCCGCCGCAATTCAACGGCGGTGACATCAACGAATTCCGCCGGTGGGTACAAATGAACGTGAAATACCCGGCGGAAGCCCTCAGCAAAAACATTTACGGGAAAGTCCTGGTCACGTTCGTCATCGAGAAGGACGGCTCGGTGGGCAATGCCGAAATATTCAAATCGCCCGATAAATCCCTTGCGGACGAGGTACTGCGCGTCATCGGCAAATCCCCGAAATGGACGCCCGGCAAACAGCGCGGAGAGGCCGTACGCGTAAAATTCGGCATGCCGGTAGACTTCGCTGTCCAGACATCCGAAGGCATCCTTCACGACAAGGACACCGCACAGCGGGAAGGTGACATGGAAGAGATTTTAGTAGTCGGCTATGGCACCCAAAAAAAGTAGGCTTTCCGAAGCATCGCACCAACCATAAGCAGCAAACGGCGTCCACCCCGAGTTCAGTGGACGCCGTTTGTATTTAATACGGGGCGGAACCGGAGCCGTTTGCCGCCGGGCGGCGCAGCAATTCTCCGAAACAGCATCACCCGTGCAGGCAGGGCGTAATTCCCGGCCCCCGTTTACCGGACAATGGCATGACCTTCCGGTGGGGCCGCACCGGGCGCGCTGCACAAAAACGGCTACTCCTTCCCGAGCAGCGCCATGACCCGCCGGGCGAGTTGCGTGTTGTCCATTATCCCAGCAATATGCCCCGCACCCGTACCATAAAGGTAAACGGGGACGTAGGTCGCCGTGTGGCTTTTGGATCCGAAAACATATCGGATACCGCTCTCGGAGCGGGTAAAATCACCGTCGCAGCTCGGGATGGCGAGCCCCCCGGTTTCATGGTCGGCCGTCACTACGACCAGCGTCCCCGGCGTGCGGTCGGCAAAGTCCATCGCCGCAGCCACGGCACGCTCGAAATCGCGCATTTCGGCCAGTATCTTCTCCGCATCGTTACCATGCGACGCACCGTCGATTAGCGAGCCCTCGACCATCAGCACAAAGCCGCGGCCGACGGAATCGGCATTATGGGCGAGTATTTCCAGTGCCTTCTGCGTGGCGCAGCGCAGGTAATCTTCGCGCCGGATCGTCTTCGGGATATTTTCATCGGTCACGGCACACAGCAACCGTCCCGCACGAACCGGTTCCGCCTCTTCGAGCGAACCGGCGACCGCATAGCCGCGGCGGCCGAACGCATCGCGATACGAACCGCCCTCGGGGGACTCCTTTTCGAGCCGCCTGCCGGCACCTATGAGCACGTCGATATTGCTCGCCAGCAGGTCGCGCGTAATGGCCTTTTCGTCGCCCCGATCCGGGACATGCGCGTAAAATGCAGCAGGGGTGGCATGCTGGAGATGACATTTCACGGCAATCCCCGCAGGCATCCCTTCGGCCACCGCCCACTCGATGAGCGACTGCAGACGCCCGCCCCGGGGATCCAGCCCCAACGTACCGTTATTGGTCTTGCTCCCGCATGCCAGCGCCGTCCCCGCAGCCGCGGAATCCGTCACCCGGTTGTTGGCCGAATAGGTCGAGATCAGGGCAATACCTTGAGCCCGGTCGAAAGCCGTCGGGGCATAGCCGCCTTCGACGGCGAGCATCGAAACATGCGCCAGGCCCATGCCGTCGCCGATCATATAAATCACATTGCGGACACTGTCGGCGGGTTCCGCAGCCGCTGCGCGGCCTGCACCAAGCAGGCACAACGCCAGAAACAAAAATGCTTTCTTCATATCCTTGTGCAAAGATAACAGGAATCTGCCAACTTTTTACTACATTTACACCACTTTAACCACCTTGCAACATGGATGTAAAGATCGCCCCCGACTGGAAAGAACTGCTCTCTCCCGAATTCGAGAAACCTTATTTCGCCACCCTTACGCAATTCGTACGGCAGGAATATGCCACGCACCGCATCTACCCGCGCGGCAGCAATATCTTCCGGGCCTTCGACAAATGCCCCTTCGACAAACTGAAGGTCGTCATCATCGGCCAGGATCCCTACCACGGCCCCGGACAAGCCAACGGGCTCTGCTTCTCGGTAGGCGACGGCGTGCCGTTCCCGCCCTCGTTGCAAAACATCTTCAAGGAGGTTTCCGACGACACCGGGACACCCATCCCCCCGACGGGCAACCTCGACCGCTGGGCCGAGCAGGGAGTACTGCTCCTGAACGCCGTGCTGACCGTCCGCGCCCACGAGGCAGCCTCGCACGCCGGGCATGGGTGGGAAACCTTCACCGACGCCGTGGTACGCGCCATCGCCCAGCGCAAGCAGGGTATCGTCTACATGCTCTGGGGCAGCTATGCACAGAAAAAAGGCGCCATCGCCGACCCGCAGCGCAACTGCATACTCAAGGCCGTGCATCCCTCGCCGCTGTCGGTCTACCGCGGGTTCTTCGGCTGCCGCCATTTCTCGCGCGCCAACGAATACCTCCGCAGCGTGGGGCAGGAACCCATCGTGTGGTAAATCCGGGATAGCCCCGCGCCCACAAACCGAAACGATGACTACAAAAGAGATACGCACCGATTCCCTGCGGGCATGGCTGCTTGCGGCACGTCCCAAGACTCTGACCGGAGCCGCCGTCCCGGTGATGCTGGGCTGCGGCCTTGCGGCGGCGGACGGCGGGTTCGTCCTCTTGCCCGCGGTACTCTGCCTCGCATTCGCCTTGCTGATGCAGATCGACGCCAACCTGATAAACGACCTGTGGGATTACCTGAAAGGCTCCGACGGAGAAGACCGCCTGGGGCCTGAACGCGCCTGCGCCCAGAGGTGGATCACTCCGAAGTCCATGCGGCGGGGCATCGCCGCCACTACTCTCGCCGCCTGCGCCGCGGGCTGCGGGCTCATCGCCTACGGAGGCTGGTGGCTCATCGCCGTCGGCGCCGCCTGCGTCCTCTTCGCATTCCTCTACACGGCCGGGCCTTACCCGCTGGCCTACCACGGCTGGGGCGACATGCTCGTATTGCTTTTCTTCGGATTCGTCCCGGTCGGTTGCACGTACTACGTCCTCTGCGGCGGCTGGACATGGCAAGTGGCGGTCGTCGCGGCAGCCTGCGGCCTGGTGATCGACACTCTGCTGATGGTCAACAACTACCGTGACCGCGAACAGGATGCCCGCAGCGGCAAACGGACGCTCGTCGTCCGCCTGGGCGAACGGGCAGGACAACGGCTCTACCTGCTGTCGGGATTCGCGGCCGCAGCGCTCTGCCTCGGGCTTTGGGGCGACGGGCGGACATGGGCGGCACTCCTGCCGCTGCTCTACCTGCCGCCGCATGTCGCTGCATGGCGCCGCATGGTACGGATCGGCCGCGGCCGCGAACTGAACGCCATCCTGGGCGCCACGTCACGCAATATCCTGTTGTTCGGACTGCTGCTCACGCTCGGGTTGTTGCTGTAAAGGGAAGCGAAAGGCACAAAAAAATCCCGGACTAACTGATTTAGTCCGGGATTTTACGATCACAATACCGTTTACCCAAGGTAGGATTTCAGCAGTTTCGACCGCGACGAGTGGCGCAGGCGGCGGATCGCCTTCTCCTTGATCTGGCGCACGCGTTCGCGCGTCAGGTCGAATTTCTCGCCGATCTCCTCGAGGGTCATCTCCGACGTCCCGATACCGAAGAAATACTTGATGATGTCGCGCTCACGTTCCGTAAGGGTCTCGAGCGCACGGTCGACCTCGGTCGAAAGCGACTCGTTGATCAGCCCCCTGTCGGCATTGGGCGAATCGGGGTTCACCAGCACGTCGAGCAGCGAGTTGTCCTCGCCGTCGGCGAACGGGGCATCGACCGAGACGTGGCGGCCGGCGACACGCAGCGTGTCGGTGACCTTCTCCTTGGGGAGTTCCAGCTCCGTGGCCAGTTCCTCGGGCGACGGGGTGCGCTCATGCTCCTGCTCGAAGCGGGCGAATGCCTTGTTGATCTTGTTGAGCGACCCCACCTGGTTGAGCGGCAGGCGCACGATGCGCGACTGCTCGGCCAAAGCCTGAAGGATCGACTGGCGAATCCACCATACGGCATACGAGATGAACTTGAAGCCGCGGGTTTCGTCGAACTTCTCGGCAGCCTTGATAAGGCCCAGGTTACCTTCGTTGATCAGGTCGGGAAGGCTCAGTCCCTGGTTCTGGTATTGCTTGGCTACGGAGACCACGAAGCGCAGATTGGCTTTGGTCAGTTTCTCCAGGGCTTCCTGGTCTCCCTTCTTGATCCGTTGGGCGAGTTCCACCTCCTCTTCGACCGTGATGAGCTCCTCCTTGCCGATCTCCTGCAAGTACTTGTCCAGCGAAGCGCTCTCGCGGTTGGTGATGGACTTGGTAATCTTTAATTGACGCATGTTCTTATTTAACCTCCTAAAAAATTAGCTTCTCAAACAAAACCCGCCCGGGTCGTCCTGCTATTCCACAAGCACGTAGCTTGCAGCACGGCCGTTGGGATAGATGCCGTCGATCGAACGCACCTTGTCGGTCATGCGCTCCATGTCGGAGAGCGAATAGACCGGACGGTCGTTGATGTGGGTAATCACAAATCCCTGCTTAACGCGGGCGCGGGCCAGAATTCCGTCGGCCTTGATGCCGACCACCTGCACGCCGCCCTTGATATCGAGCTCACGGCAGAGTTTGGCGCCCGCATCGGCGAACTTACCTCCGAGAACCTCGACCATATCGACGTCTTCTTTGGTAATTAATTCCGTTTTACCTGCTTTATTACGCAATGTAACGTCAATTTGTTTCACCTTGCCGTCTCTTTTTACCGATAATTTAACCTTATCGTTGGGTCGGCGGCGTCCGATCTGCTCGGAGAGCGTCGCATTGTCGTTGATCTTCACGCCGTCGATGTCCAGGATGACGTCGCCCTTGCGGATGCCGGCCTCGGAGGCCGAACCGCCTTCGACGACGCTGCTGACATAGGCGCCGCCCAGCTCCTTGATACCGGTTTCCTCACCCATGTTGTCGATGAAGTCCTGATCGACGATGCCATACCGGATCCCCAGCAGCGCACGCTGCACGATGCCGTACTCCTTCAGATCGACGACCACCTTGCGGACGATCGACTCGGGGATGGCGAACGAATAACCCACGTAACTGCCCGTCTGCGACTTGATCAGGGTGTTGATACCCACCAGTTCGCCGTGTGTATTGACCAGCGCACCGCCCGAATTACCCGGGTTTACCGCAGCATCGGTCTGGATGAAAGCCTCGATGCTGAAATCGTTGGGGATCACGCCCAGGTTACGCGCCTTAGCGCTCACGATGCCGGCCGTGATGGTCGATTGCAGGTCGAAGGGCGAACCGATCGCCAGTACCCACTCACCCAGGCGCAGTGCGTCCGACGAACCGAACGGCACGGTCGGCAGGTCTGCGGCCTCGATTTTCAGCAGCGCGAGGTCGGTCGCCGAGTCCTTGCCGATGAGCTTGGCCTCGAACGTGCGGCCGTCGTTGAGTTTCACCTTGAGCTTCGAGGCCCCGTCCACGACGTGGTTGTTGGTGACGATATAACCGTCCTCGGAGATGATGACACCCGAACCGCCGGCACGCTGCTCGCGGAACTGCGGCCCTTCGTCATACCCCTGCGGGATGCCGAAGAACTCCAGGAACGGGTCGTAACCCCGGCGCCGGGGCATCTCTACCTGCTGTACGGCCTCGATGTTGACGACGGCTTTCACCGCGTTCTCGGCGGCGTACGTCAGGTCAGGGTACTGCTCGGCCTGGTATGACGTAAAATGTGTTCCCAGCGCGGGCGTACGTTCCACCTCACGCTCGATGTATTGCACCGAACCCTCGCGGGGCGCGGCAACTTTCCAAGCCGTAAATCCGCCCGCTGCGACCGACACGGCAACTACTCCTAAAATTAAAAATGCCTTTTTCATAATCACTAATTGGTTCAATAAATTAATCAGAGGCAACTTCCGCCATAGGCTATTAATTTTTTTATTTCGTAGGACAAACGAACTAAAACGTCCGGTTAGTATGCGGATATAGGCAAAAATCGGGACATCCGCGCCGAATGTCCCGATCTGCCGTATCCCGGAGCGTTACAGCCCGAACTCTTTACGGATGCAATCCACCGCGTCGAGCTTCTCCCATCCGAAATACTCGATCTCGCGTTCCACTTCGCGGCCGTTCTCCCAGACCTTCTCGACCTGCTTATAAGGACGGTTGCCGAAATGCCCGTAGGAAGCCGTAGCCTCGAAGATCGGGTTCTTCAGCCCGAAGCGTTTCACGATCGCGGCGGGGCGCAGGTCGAAAAGCCTGCCAATGCGGCGGGCGATTTCGCCGTCGGTCATCCCCTCCAGCGCCGCGGGGCGGGGCGAACGGTACGTGTCGACGTAGATCGACAGCGGCTGGGCGATGCCGATGGCGTAGGACAACTCGACGAGCACTTCGTCGGCGACGCCTGCCGCCACCAGGTTCTTGGCGATATGCCGGGCAGCATAGGCCGCCGAGCGGTCTACCTTCGACGAATCCTTGCCCGAGAAAGCGCCGCCGCCGTGTGCGCCGCGGCCGCCGTAGGTATCGACGATGATCTTGCGCCCCGTGAGGCCGGTATCGCCGTGGGGGCCGCCGATCACGAATTTGCCCGTGGGATTCACGTGCAGGATGTAATCGTCGCCGATCAGACCGGCCAGCTTGTCGCCGGCCCGCTCCAGGCGCGCCTTGACGCGCGGGATGAGGATCGTGCGCACATCCTCGCGGATGCGCTCCTGCATCCGCTCCTCGGCCTCTTTCTCCGTGAGGCCGTTGCCGGGCAGGATGAACTCGTCGTGCTGCGTCGACACCACGATGGTATGCACGCGCAGCGGTTTGTTCGTCCGCTCGTCGTACTCGATCGTCACCTGCGACTTCGAGTCGGGGCGCAGGTAAGTCATCACCTCGCCTTCACGGCGGATGACGGCCAGCTCCTTGAGGATGACGTGCGAGAGGATCAGCGTCGCAGGCATCATCTCGCGGGTCTCGTTGCAGGCATAGCCGAACATGATGCCCTGGTCGCCGGCGCCCTGGTCTTCCTCGGCGGCACGCACGACGCCCTGGTTGATGTCGGACGACTGCTCGTGGATGGCCGACAAGATACCGCACGAATTGCAGTCGAACTGATACTCGCTCTTCGTGTAGCCGATGCGGTTGATGACGCGGCGCGCCACGCCCTGCACGTCGACATACGCATCCGAGCGCACCTCACCCGCCACGACCACCAGTCCGGTGGTGCACAGCGTTTCGCAGGCGACCTTCGAATTGGCATCACGACGCAGGAATTCGTCGAGGATGGCGTCGGAAATCTGGTCTGAAACTTTATCGGGGTGCCCCTCGGACACCGACTCCGATGTAAACAAAAAGCCCATTTTCATACATTTTTAATGGTTAAACGTATAAAATGGGAAAAATTGGCTGTTGGAATAAAAAATAAGCTGTTTTAGCAATTTTTTACTGTGGTTGCAATCAGTCAAATCTTTCCACATTTTCCCGCTTGACAGACGGGACTGCAAAGATACGCAGGATTTTCACAATATGCAAAAAAAACATACCTTTGCATCCGACAATTCTTAACACACCGTATATGAAAAGATTTTTCCTCGCCGCACTGCTCCTGTGCGCCGCCGTGGCCTTCACGGGCTGCGACAACGATGACGACGACCTGTACGACACGCTCTCGGGAAGAGTCTGGGCGGGCGACCTGGGATTCTACCAGGACGGGCGCATCCCTCTGGACAGCTATGTCTATTTCGGGGCGGACGGCTTCGGCACCGACGAGCTCCGCTACGCCGACACGGGGCGCTACCTCGACACGCTCAACATCCAGTGGGACGCCTACGACGACAAAATCTACATCAGCTACGGGCGGGCCGATTACCCGCGCGAACTGCGCAACGTATACATCCGCCGGGGCAGGCTGACAGGCGAACTTTTCATCGACGGGCAATACTACGACCGGGTCACACTCTACATGCAATAGGGTCTTGCCCGGAAAAACCCGGACAGGCCACGATTCCGGGCTGCGCCCGACAGAAACGATCCCGGCAGGTTCCGGACTGCGGAATTCCGGTGCGACGACCGCCTTGCAAACAAGGCCCCGAATATGATTTCGGGGCCTTGTCCATTGTGTAATTCGGGCTCTCCGCACATTCGGGCGCGGGGAACCCGGGCGATTATTTACCGAGCAGCTTCTTGACCTCCGCAGCCACCGTGGCACCATTATAGCCGAACTTCTCGTCGAGCACCGTGTAGGGAGCCGACCAGCCGAAGTGGTCGAGGCCGTGGATCATACCCTTCTCGCCCACCAGCCCGAGCAGGTTCACGGGAAGCCCCGACGTCAGACCGTAGCGGACAACGCCGGCAGGCAGGATGCCCTCCTGATAGGATTTGGGCTGGTCACGGAACAAGCCCTCGCTCGGGACATTCACCACGCGCACCGAAATACCTTCGGCAGCCAGCAGTTCGGCCCCTTCGACAAGCGTAGCGACCTCCGAACCGGTAGCCACCATGACGACCTCGGGTTTGGCCGAATCCATCACCACGTAACCGCCCTTCGAAACCTGCGCGGCCTCTTCGCGGCGGCTCGTACCCAATGCCGGCAGCGTTTTGATGTTCTGGCGCGAGAGCACGAGCGCCACGGGGCGGTGCTCCTCGACGGCCAGTTTCCAGGCCATGACCGTCTCATCGCCGTCAGCAGGACGCAGCACAAGCATCGAACGCTCGTCGTGATGGTTCTTCAGATGCTCCATCAGGCGTATCTGCGCCTCATGTTCGACGGGCTGGTGCGTCGGGCCATCCTCGCCCACGCGGAACGAGTCGTGTGTCCAGACATAGATCACGTGCAGGCGCATCAGCGCCGAAAGGCGCACGGCGGGTTTCATGTAGTCCGAAAAGACGAAGAAGGTGCCGCAGGCCGGAATCACGCCGCCATGCAGCGCCATACCGTTGGCCACGCAGGCCATCGTCAGCTCCGAAACACCCGCCTGGAAGAACTTGCCGCTGAAGTCGCCCTTCGTGAAGGCCTTGGTCTTCTTGAGGAACCCGTCGGTCTTGTCCGAATTGGAGAGGTCGGCCGAAGCCACGATCATATTTTCGATCTTCTCGGCAAAGACGCCCAGCACCGTGGCCGATGCCGCCCGCGTCGCAACGCCGGCCTTTACCTCGATGGACTTATAGTCGATCTCGGGCAGGCGCCCCGAAAGGAACATGTCGAGCTTGCGGGCCAAGTCGCCGTGCTCGCCGCGCCACGTCTTCTCGACCCCGGCCTGGCGGGCAGCCCATGCACGGAGCGCTTCGCGGCGCTCGGCGAAGGCCTCGCGGCTCTCGTCGAACACGAAGAACGGGTTTTCGGGATCGCCCCCGAGGTTTTTCACCGTGGCGGCGAAATCGGCGCCAGCCGCCGTAAGCGGCTGCCCGTGGGTCGACACCTTGTCCTCGAAGCTTCCGCCGTCGGTAGCGCGGGCCCCCTTGCCCATGACCGTATGGCCGATGATGAGCGTCGGGCGTTCCGTTTCGGAGTTGGCCGCCACGAGCGCCTCGCGGATTTCATTGATATTGTGCCCGTCGACCGACAGTACGTTCCAGCCCCAGGCTTCGTATTTCATGGCCACGTTCTCGGTGTCCACCTCATCGACCTTGGTCGAGAGCTGGATGTTGTTCGAATCGTAGTACATGATGAAGTTGCTCAACCCCAGATGCCCTGCGATGCGTCCCACGCCCTGCGAGATTTCCTCTTCGACGGCGCCGTCGGAGATGTAGGCATAGGTCTTGTGCGCCATCCACTCGCCGAAGCGGGCCGCCATGAACCGCTCCGCGATGGCGGCGCCCAGCGCCATGGCATGTCCCTGCCCGAGCGGGCCGGAGGTATTCTCCACACCGCGCATCACGTCCACCTCGGGGTGGCCGGGCGTCACGCTGCCCCACTGGCGCAGCGATTGCAGGTCTTCGGTCGTATAGTATCCAGCCAGCGACAGCACCGAGTAGAGCATCGGCGACATATGCCCCGGATCGAGGAAGAAACGGTCACGGTAGGGGTAAGCCATGTTATCGGGGTCGTAACGCAGGAACTCGGTATAGAGCACCGTCACGAAGTCGGCACCGCCCATGGCGCCGCCGGGATGCCCCGATTTGGCTTTCTCGACCATGGCGGCCGAAAGGATACGGATATTGTCGGCCACACGGGTCAGTTTGGAATTGGTAGATGACATATCAGTCTGTGGTTTTATGGTTTTGTCTTAGGGTTCTCGCTGCAAAAGTAATAAAAAAGATATTATCCAACCTGTTTTAACTCCAAAATATTTGCTTTTTCTATCTTTTTCTTTGCATAAGGCAAAGTAACGGTAAATTTCCGCGCATCCGTCGAGGGAATGTCGAACATCGTATCCATCATGATCGCCTCGCAGATCGAGCGCAGGCCGCGGGCGCCGAGCTTGAATTCGACGGCCTTGTCGACGATGTAGTCCAGCACCGCCTCGTCGAACGAGAGCTTCACGCCGTCCAGCTCGAACAGGCGCTTGTACTGTTTGACGATGGCATTCTTCGGCTCGGTGAGGATCGAGCGCAGCGCCTCGCGCGAAAGCGGCTGCATGTAGGTCAGCACCGGGAGACGGCCCACCAGTTCGGGAATCAGCCCGAAGGACTTGAGATCCTGCGGCGTGATGTACTGCATCAGGTTGCCGCGGTCGATCCGGTCGGCATTCAGGCGCCCGTATCCCATGGCGCGGGTGTTCAGACGCTGGGCGATCTTCTTCTCCACGCCGTCGAACGCTCCGCCGCAGATGAAGAGGATATTGCGCGTGTCGACCTGGATGAACTTCTGCTCGGGGTGTTTGCGCCCGCCCTGGGGCGGTACGTTCACCACCGTCCCTTCGAGTATCTTCAGCAGCGCCTGCTGCACGCCTTCGCCCGAGACGTCGCGCGTGATGGAGGGATTGTCGCCCTTGCGCGCGATCTTGTCGATCTCGTCGATGAAAACGATGCCCCGCTCGGCCTGTGCCACGTCGTAGTCGGCAACCTGAAGCAGCCGCGAAAGGATGCTCTCGACATCCTCGCCCACATAGCCAGCCTCGGTCAGCACGGTGGCGTCGACGATCGTGAAAGGCACCTTGAGCAACCTGGCGATCGTGCGCGCCATGAGCGTCTTGCCCGTACCGGTGGGCCCCACGAGGATGATGTTCGACTTGTCGAGCTCGATGTCGTCGTCCTTGGGGGCGTAGAGCAGCCGTTTGTAGTGGTTGTAGACCGCTACCGACATATAACGCTTGGCGTCGTCCTGCCCGATGACATACTGGTCGAGGAACTCCTTGATCTGCGCCGGCTTGAGCA
>OGYW01000643.1_pt1 | contig 33057 bp, 31 predicted proteins | sample 1576621 | NCBI WGS metagenome assembly OGYW01 (sample SAMEA3541528, study PRJEB24748) | human gut metagenome | biome: human gut; feature: human-associated habitat; material: faeces | place: China | collected 2012 | reverse complement strand
GTTTTCACAGCAAATTCTACGATTCGCAGGCATAGCCTGCTCATACCATGCCTTGTGGAAGAAAATATCTGCTTCGCAGCTGCTTTCTGCCCCTGCAAACATGGTAAAATACCTCTTGGAAACCATCAGAGAAAAGACGAAGGGAGTTCGTATGGAAATTATCCTGCCAAAGGTGCTATATATCATTTTATTGCTGCTTGCGTGGATTGCGGCGTTGTTTTCGGGCATTGCCTTCGTTTACGGCATACAGCTTCGGAAAAGGGCGCGGGGCATCCTCGGCTGGTGCCTTGTGTTTGTCTGCTGTCTGTTTCTGATTTTCCTTCTGATGAAGGGACATATCACAGCAGGATGATAGGCTTGCAAATAAGACCGTTTTTGCGGTCTTTTTTTATTACAAAAATTTGCTTGACAGAATCGGACTACACTTGTAGTATAAAAGAAAAGGACTACAGCTGTAGGCTGGAAGGGGGGACTGGATATGGATTATAAAATTTCCGACAGCGAATGGAAGGTCATGGAAATTCTCTGGGAGAAGGGCGCAGCCACGCAAAGCGAGGTGATGGATGCCCTGACGGAGGGGTGGAACAAAAACACGGTGTATACCTTTCTGAGCCGTCTGGAGCATAAGGGACTGGTGGCGGCAGAGGGCAGTCCGAAGCGGTATGCGGCAGTCATCGGGCGCGAGGAATGTGTGAGACAGGAGGAGGAAAGCTTTCTGAACAAGGTCTATCATGGCTCGGCAGGAAAACTGGTGGCGGCGTTCGTGGAGGAGGGCAGGCTGACGGAGAAGGAGAAGGCAATGCTGAAGCAGCTTCTGGAGGGGATGGACGTATGACGAATCTATGGACAGTTCTGTATTTTACCCTCGGCATTACGCTGACGGGACTGATGCTTGTGCTTTTCAAGCGGCTGTTTCGGGATAAGCTTTCCGCAAGGTGGCATTATCTGGTGTGGCTGGTGCTTCTGGTTCGCGCCATTCTGCCCGAAAATCTGCGGCTTTTTTCGACAGGCTTTGCGCTGAATACACTTTGGATTTCGGGGATGAAGCGTCTGCGTGCGGCGGTGGAGCTGGGGCGAAATTCGCTGTTATCCACGCCCTTCGGGATGGGCGGCGGCGAAATCTCCCTGCTGAAAAAAATGCCGTTTTCCGCATGGTCGCTGACGGATAGGCTATTTGCGGTCTATTTGGCAGGGGTGGCGGCGGTTTTGCTGTATGATGCACTGCTGTATGCAAGGCTGCGGCTCGAAATTCGCAAGGGGGCGGCGGCAACGCCCTCCTTACGGGAGAAAATCAGAAAAACGGCGGAAAAATATGACCTTCCCACACAGAAAAGCGTGCGTATCTGCAAGGGAATCGAAACGCCGTTTCTCTGCGGCATGGTGCGCCCGATTCTGGTTGTGCCGGAAAGCATGGCGGAAACGATTGATGAAAAGGTACTTCTGCATGAAATGCTACATTTGAAGCATCATGATGTATTGGTGAATTTCCTGTTGCATCTGTTGCAGGCACTCAACTGGTTCAATCCGTTTGTTTATTGGCTGTGCCGCATCATCCGCAACGACAGCGAAGCCCTTTGCGACCAGCGTGCATTGGAAAAGCTGCGCGGTGAGGAAAAACGGGAATACGGGATGCTCCTGCTTGATATGGCGGACAGCCGCTGTGCGAGCCGCATCGGGACAACCTCTATGGCGAACGGCGCGAGGAATATCAAAACGCGCATCGGGCGGATTGCGGATTTCGGGCGTGTGCCAAAGGGGGCAGCCTTTGCGACAGCGTGCATTACGGTGGTGCTTTGCCTGGCTTCGGTCAGCTTTGCCTATCAGCCGAACTATTTTGATACCTCCAAGGTGGAAACGGCGGAGGAGTTGCGGCTGACACTGGAGGATGCGCGCCTGTTCGAGATTCCCTCGGCGGAAATGGCAATTTCGATTTTTTATGAGGCGTTTGAGGAACGGGATTTGGCGAAGCTTGCGCTGACCGTGCCGGAGGAGGAATTTGACACCTATCGGGATTGGGCGCTTGCGGAATACAAAGCGGCGGAGGACACCTATCATGCCCGTCTGGATTCCGGGACAAAGGCGGACTATACATATCGCTTCTATGATTCCATGGAGATGGAGGATTTTTATCTGCTGGATGAGCAGGCGGACGGCTCGATGGACGGGATTATGCAGGTCAATGAGCTTTCGGCGGAGAAATCGGTCACCCAGCATTTCCTGCACTTCCGTATTTTTGAGGAGACGAAGGGGAACTGGTCGATTGCGCTTCTGAAAGACGAAAGCAGGGCTTTTGATATCTACGGCCCTGTGAACTATGGGATATATAAGCTGGAGGAGGAAATGGCGCAGGGCAGTTATCGGCAGGTCGGCGACTGGAGGGTCGCGGATGCGGCGTATTGTCGGCAATGGGGCTTCCTTTTCGGTAGCAACGATGTGATGAATAGTCTGCTTGGCATAAATCAGGAGATGCAGTTCAATGATACGCTTGCGCCGTTTGCGACCCACGCCGCCTATCTGGAATACACGGGCACGGCGTTAAGGGAAAAGCAGAACGTATTGGTTGCGATTGCTTGTCCGCAGGAGATGAAGGAGGATGACTATTGGGAGAACATCGACAGCTTTGTGGTTGGTAGCGGCGGCAGCAGCTCCGCGGGCGTGGCATGGGAGATTATCAGCACAGACGAGGATTGGGACGGCAGAATTTCCTTTGCGGAAGGAGAGGACAGCGACAATCTGGCGGATGCCTTTGCCCGCCTGAAAACGCCCTACGAGGTGCGGCTGTATACGAATCATAAGGAATTACTGGAAACGATTCCGTTGAAGGGGGGTGCATTGGATGCAGGAAACAATCCTACAAAAGGAAATAACACAGGAAACAACAACGCAGGAGCGGAAAACAAGTGAAGCCCTCGGCAATATCCGCACGGCAATGCTTTTCTTTCTGATTGATATTTACATCCTCGGCTTCGATATCATCCCCGATTTTGTCGGCTGGATGAGCATGCTCGGCGCGGTGGAGCTGCTGACGGGCAAGGTGAAGGGGATCGAACGCATCCGCACCTTTGGACGCGTTATGCTTGGGTATGAGCTGGCAATGGTCGTGCTCAATTATATCGGCGGCATGCTGCCGTTTTATGACCTCATCATGGGCTATGTCGGGATTTTCATTCTCTGCATCCGCATGTATTTTATGTATATCATACTGACTGCGGCGGCGGAGGTCGGCATGGTAGAGGGCGGCGAGGAAAAGACGATACAGGGCATTTGCCGCAGCCGAAGCCTTGTGCTTCTGGCAGAGCTGACGCTTCATCTTTACGCCGCGGTGCAGGGGACGGAGAGCATCGGCGGCTGGGGATATCTGCCCCTTGCGTGCTATGTTATTTTCTATATCGGGTGCATCGGTTATTTGTCCTACTTGAAGGAGGAAACGGAAATTTGGGAAAAGGAACAGACAGAACAGACACAACAAATACAACAAACAGCAGAACAAACAGAAAACGCATAAAAATAAGCCTCCGTAATGGAGGCTTTTTTGTGTGATTTCTTATGAAGTTTTTTGCGGCTTTTCTTCCTGCGCAGGATTGACAAAGGAAAGCAGCAGCACCGCCGCAACGATGAAAACAAAGCCGATATAATCAATAAATTCCAGATGTACCTTGAGCCAGACAACGGAAACAACCGTGGATGCCAACGGCTCTGCGGAGGCGTAAAGGCTGCTCTTGGTAGGCCCGATGTATTTTACGCCGTTGAGGAACATCAGATAGGGGATGGTTGTGCCGAAGATGACGATGAAAACCATTGCCAGCACGGTGGAGGTGTTCCAGTTGCCTGCGTAGTCCCACGAGGGATGCACAAAGTGCATCACGAAGCTCAGAACCAGTATCGACCACCCAATCAGGAGCATTGCATCATATTTTGCCAGAAGGCGCACAGGATAAACCGTATAAAACGCAAGCGCAATGGAGGAAAGCGCCCCCCAGAATAATGCCTGCGGCGAAAGGCTCAGGCTTTTCAGATTGCCATGCGTTGCCAGAAGGATTGTCCCGGCCAGACAGCCGAAAACGGCGATACATTCCAGCTTTGTCGGCAGCTTTTTCTCCCGAAATGCCAGATAGACCACAATCAGCACCGGCGCGGTATATTGCAGAACGGTTGCGGTTGCGGCATTGGAATGGGCAATGGCGGCAAAATAGCCATACTGCATGAAAAGCATGCCGCCCAGCGCAAAGATGATGATGCCGATTCTATCCTGCTTATCCATCCAGATGGAAAAAACACCGCCGTGCTTCACCTGATAAAACACCAGAAGCAGCAGCCCTGTCAACAGACAGCGCGCAGAAACGAGCCATTCCGGCGAAATGCCTGCCTGATTGAAAAGATATTGCCCAACGGCACCCGAAACGCCCCAAAGACAGGCACTCAGAATACAGAAAACAGACCCAATCCATACTTTGCTTTTGATTCTCATGCAATCACCCTATAAAAAATTACTACATTATATTTACCGGAAATTTCCGCTTGAAATTGTATTTTTTCGGAAACTGATTTCATACTATCATGTTCATTTTTAAAAGTCAATGTTCCTAAAATTGCAAATAAAAAAAGATTTCGATTGAAAAAATTGATTGCAGATTTTGCATAGATTTAACAAAAGTATGATTTTTCATTTAACCTTTCTGCCCTATACTCTTAACTGTAAACGAAAGGAAAACAGAAAAAAAGGAGAGAAATGAATATGAAAAAGGTATTTGCAGTTGCTTTGGCAATGACAGTAGCAGTCGGAATGTTAGCAGGCTGCGGCAGCAACGACAGCGCACAGGGCGGCGCGGCAGACGGCACGATTACGGTTGTTTCCCGTGAGGATGGCTCCGGCACAAGAGGCGCATTTATCGAGCTGTTCGGCATTGAAGAAAAAAACGACGCAGGTGAAAAAATCGACAACACCACAGACACAGCGGAAATCACAAACAGCACAGCCGTTATGATGACAACCGTAGCAGGCAATGATAACGCCATCGGCTATGTTTCCCTCGGCTCCTTGAATGATTCCGTAAAGGCACTTTCCATTGATGGGGTCGAAGCATCTGCTGATAATATTAAAAACGGCACCTACGCAGTCGCAAGACCCTTCAATATTGCAACAGGCAAGGAGGTCAGCGAGGTGACCAAGGATTTCATCAGCTTCATTCTGAGCGAGGATGGGCAGGCAGTTGTTGAGGAAAACGGATACATCAGTCAGGGCAATACGGGTGCATTCAAAAGCACCGAAGCAGAAGGCAAAATCGTTGTGGCAGGTTCTTCTTCCGTAACCCCTGTGATGGAAAAGCTGAAGGAGGCATACCTTGCCATCAACCCCAATGCAACGATTGAGGTACAGCAGTCCGATTCCACAACAGGCATGACCTCTGCAATGGAGGGCATGTGCGACATTGGCATGGCATCCAGAGAGCTTAAGGACAGTGAACTGGCGGCAGGACTGACCCCGACAGTGATTGCGATGGATGGTATCGCAGTTGTGGTAAACCACAACAACACAGTTGACAATCTGACAAGCGAACAGGTGAAGGAAATCTTCACAGGCAAGCTGACAGATTGGTCCGCTGCACAGTAACAAGGTTCCCAAGTATGAAGGGGGAAATGAAATGAAGGAAACTGTAATGAAATGGGTGTTCATGGCTGCTGCGGCAGTATCCATTCTCGCAGTTGGATTGATTTGTATATTCCTGTTTGCCAATGGCGTGCCTGCCATTGGCAAAATTGGCGTAGCGGATTTTCTTCTGGGGAAAACATGGAAGCCCGGAAATAATATATATGGCATCTTCCCGATGATTGTCGGCAGTGTGTATGTCACCGCAGGGGCAATTATCGTTGGTGTGCCGCTTGGCATTCTCTGTGCGGTTTTTCTGGTGTGGTTCTGCCCGAAGCGGCTGTATAAAATCATCAAACCTGCGGTAGAGCTTCTGGCAGGGATTCCCTCCATCGTCTATGGTTTTTTTGGTCTGATGGTGCTTGTGCCCATCATGCAGAGCCTCTTTGGCGGTGGCGGCAAGGGGATTCTGACCGCATCCATTTTGCTGGGGATTATGATTCTGCCGACTATCATCGGTGTTTCGGAAAGCAATATCCGCGCCGTTCCCATGAGCTATTACGAAGGCTCCTTAGGGCTGGGGGCAACGCATGAAAGAAGCGTATTCTTCGCTGTGCTGCCTGCGGCAAAGCAGGGGATTCTGGCAGGGGTTGTGCTTGGTATCGGGCGTGCCGTCGGGGAAACCATGGCGGTTGTCATGATTGCAGGGAATCAGCCTGTTCTGCCCGACAGCATTTTCAGCGGTGTCCGCACCATGACGGCGAATATCGTTATGGAAATGGGCTATGCAACGGATTTGCACAGAGAAGCCCTGCTTGGTACGGCGGTGGTGCTGTTCGTATTCATCCTGATTATCAATCTGAGCTTCTCGCTTTTGAAAAGGAGGGCTGACTGATGCAGGCAATCAATCAACAAAGCAGGAGAGAAAGGCTGGCTGCCTATCGCAGAAACCCGTTTTCGCTTTTTCTGGCGGCACTGGTAACGCTTTCTGCGGTGATTACACTGGCAGTGCTGATTTCTCTGATTATCTATATTTTATATAAGGGGATTCCGAATTTAAAGCCATCCCTGTTTGCATGGAATTACAATACCGAAAATGTTTCCATGATGCCCGCGATTATCAATACACTGAGCATTACGGCAATGACGCTGCTGTTCTCGGTGCCTGCCGGTATCTTCGCCGCGATTTATCTGGTGGAATATGCAAAGCGCGGCAACAAATTTGTTTCCGTCGTGCGCATGACAACAGAAACGCTTGCAGGGATTCCATCTATCGTGTTTGGTCTGTTCGGGTATCTGTTTTTTAATATCTATCTGAAATGGGGCTACTCCATTTTGGGCGGCGCGCTGACGCTTTCCATCATGGTGCTGCCGCTGATTTTAAGAACAACGGAGGAAGCACTCCGTTCCGTTTCGGATACCTACCGCGAGGGCAGCTTCGGGCTTGGCGCAGGGAAGCTGAGAACCGTATTTCGTATTGTACTGCCTTCCGCAGTGCCGGGGATTCTGGCAGGGGTCATTCTTGCCATCGGGCGTATCGTCGGGGAAACGGCGGCTCTGCTCTATCCCGCAGGCACAGCGCCGCAGGTGGCAGATGGGCTGTTTTCCTCGGGGCGCACGCTGGCGGTACACATGTATGCCCTCTTGAATGAAGGGCTTTATACGGAGCAGGCGTATGCCACAGCAGTTGTGCTACTGGTTCTGGTGGTCTGCATCAACGCATTGTCCTCCTTTGTTGCAAAGAAAGCCGGTGTGAAAGAGAAATGACGGAAGTGAAAAGAGAAATGAAAGAAAAGGAAAAAAGTATGAATCAGACAAAGCTATCTGTATCCAATCTGGATTTATATTATGGTAATTTTCATGCGCTGAAAAACATCAATCTGGAGCTGCCGGAAAAGGAAATTACGGCATTCATCGGGCCCTCCGGCTGCGGCAAATCCACTCTGCTCAAAAGCCTGAACCGTATGAATGATTTGATTGAGGGCTGCCGCATCACAGGGCAGGTGCTTCTGGATGGCGAGGATATCTATAAGGGCATGGATGTGAATTTGCTGCGGCGCAGAGTCGGCATGGTGTTCCAGAAGCCGAACCCGTTTCCGATGAGCATTTATGATAACATTGCCTATGGGCCGAGAACGCATGGCATCCGTTCCAAGGTAAAGCTGGATGAAATTGTGGAAAAGGCACTGCGCGATGCCGCCATCTGGGATGAGGTGAAGGACAGACTGAAAAAGAACGCCCTCGGCATGAGCGGCGGGCAGCAGCAGCGGCTTTGCATTGCCAGAGCCTTGGCGGTGCAGCCGGAGGTGCTTCTGATGGATGAGCCGACCTCCGCCCTTGACCCTATTTCCACCTCCCGTATTGAGGAGCTGGCGTTGAAGCTGAAGGAGGATTACACCATTATTATGGTAACGCATAATATGCAGCAGGCAACCCGTATTTCGGATAACACCGCCTTCTTCCTGCTGGGCGAGGTTGTGGAGTATGATAATACGGAGCAGCTGTTCTCCATTCCGAGAGACAAGAGAACAGAGGACTATATTACGGGGAGGTTTGGTTAAGCTATGGTACGCAGTCGTTTTGATGCTCAGCTGGAGCAATTAAATGTAGAGCTGATTAAAATGGGGGCATTATGCGAGGAAGCAATTACGGCTTCTGTTTCTGCCCTGATGAAATATGACCGCACGGTGGTGCAGATGGTCTTTGAAAAGGATAACGAGATTGACCACATGGAGCGTGATATTGAAACCTTCTGCATGCGCCTGCTTTTGCAGCAGCAGCCGGTAGCAAGGGATTTGCGGACGATTTCCTCCGCCCTGAAAATGATTTCCGATATGGAGCGTATCGGTGATCAGGCAGGGGATATTGCGGAAATCATGCTAACGCTCGGCGCACAGGATACGCAGAGCAAGCTGCATATTCAGGAAATGGCACGCGCAACGGTAAAGATGGTAACGGATGCAGTGGAATCCTTTGTGAAAAAGGACTTGACACTGGCGCGTTCTGTTATGCAGTATGATGATGTGGTGGATGGTCTGTTTGATAAGGTGAAGGAGGAGCTGATTCGATTGATTCTCGAAAATCGGGAAAACGGCGAATTCTGCATTGACCTTCTGATGATTGCAAAATATCTGGAAAGAATCGGTGACCATGCAACAAATATTGCAGAGTGGGTAGAATTCTCCATCACGGGGCAGCATGTTATCGCGGAGGAGGAACGTGCATGATTACCTATGAGGAAATACGAAAAAATGAGGACATCCGCACCTATATCCAAAGTGCGGATGAAGCCCTTGCGGCGCTTGGCTTTACGGAACATTCCTTTGCGCATGTGACGAAGGTAGCGGAATCGGTGAAATATATTCTGGAAACGCTTGGGTTTTCCGCGCATGCGGTGGAGCTGGGCATGATTGCGGCATATCTGCACGATATCGGCAATCTGGTCAACCGCGCGGAGCATTCGCAGAGCGGCGCAGTGATGGCGTTCCGTATTCTGGACAGGATGGATATGCCTGCGGCGGATATTGCGACGATTGTAGCCGCCATCGGCAACCATGATGAAGGGACGGGTGTGCCTGTCAACGCCATTGCGGCAGCACTGATTCTGGCGGATAAAAGCGACGTGCGCCGCAGCCGTGTGCGCAATCCTGAGAAAAAAACCTTTGACATCCATGACAGAGTCAATTACTCTGTAGAAAAGTCCCTTTTGAAAATCAACCGTGAGCATAGCCTGATTAAGCTGAAATTATCGGTTGATACGCATTATGGCTCTGTGATGGATTATTTTGAAATCTTTCTGGAACGAATGGTGCTGTGCCGTAAGGCGGCGGAAAAGCTGGGACTGCAATTTAAGCTGATGATTAACGAACAATCTTTGATTTGAGGTGGAGGAGATCCCATGCTGATTTATTTGGTAGAAGATGACAACAGTATCCGTGAGCTGGTGGCGTATACGCTGCACAGCGCGGGATTTGAGGCGGAAGGCTTTGAGAGACCTTCTGCTTTTTGGCGCGCCTGTGCCGAAAGACGACCGGATTTGGTTTTGCTTGACCTGATGCTGCCGGAGGAGGACGGCATCAGTATTCTGAAAAAATTGAGACAGGCACCGCAGACCGCAAGGCTGCCGATTTTGCTTCTGACGGCAAAAAGCAGTGAATATGATAAGGTGCTGGGACTGGACAGCGGCGCGGATGATTATGTGGCGAAGCCCTTCGGCATGATGGAGCTTCTGGCAAGGGTGAAGGCACTGCTGCGCCGCACGGAGCAGGCAGAGAGCGAGGAGGTCTATCGCCTTGGCGCGCTTTCCGTGAATAAAACAAGGCACGAGGTATATGCGGCAGGGCAGGAGGTTACGCTGACGCTCAAGGAATTTGATTTGCTTTGCCTGCTTCTGGAAAACAAGGGACGCGTGCTGACGAGAGACCAGCTTTTAAACCGCATCTGGGGCTATGGCTTTGACGGAGAAAGCCGTACTGTAGATGTGCATATTCGTACCCTGCGGCAGAAGCTGGGGGAATGTGGCGAATATATCGAAACGGTGCGCGGGGTAGGCTATAAAGTAGGTGGAAATATATGACGAATCGTATTTTTCGGGCAATTTTTCTGGTGGCGGCGGCAGTTATGCTTGCCGTTTCCCTGCTGACCATGGGGATGATGTATCAATTTTCCGCGGAGGAAACGACGGAAAAGCTGCAAAGAGAGACAGAATATATTGCCTGTGGCATTGAAACGGACGGCGTGCGGTATCTGGAGAAAATCAAGGACGCAGAAACGAGAATTACTTGGGTTGATGCAGATGGGACAGTGCTGTATGATTCCTCCGCGGATGCATCCGAAATGGAGAATCACAGCGACCGTGAGGAAATAAAGGAGGCCATGCAAAGCGGCGAGGGCAACAGCAAGCGCATTTCCGCAACGCTTTCCGGACAGACGCTTTACCATGCGGAACGGCTGACAGATGGGACGATTCTGCGGCTTTCCGTGGAAACGATGAGCGTGGTTGCGGTATTTCTGACGATGGCATTTCCGTTGGTGCTGATTCTGGCAATGATGATGGCGGTTTCCGTTTTTCTTGCCTTCCGCACGGCAAAAAATATCACAAGCCCCATCAATGAGATTGATTTAGAGCATCCCGAACAGGCGGAGGTTTATGAGGAACTGACACCGCTTTTGCGGCGAATTGCTGTGCAGAATCGGGAAATCCACCGCCAGATGGCAGAGCTGAAGCGCAGAAAAGAGGAATTCGATACGATTACCTCGAATATGCAGGAGGGTCTGCTTGTGATGGATGGCGAGGGGGATATTCTTTCCTATAACGCCGCGGCGAAAACGCTTCTGGGTGTGGATGCCGTAACGGAGGGCGAAAATATTTTTTCTCTGAACCGCAGTGCCGCTGTGCGCCGCAGTGTGGAGGGCGCGCTGGCAGGGGCGCATCGAGAGGAGCGGCTGGAGGCAAACGGCAGAATCTGCCAGATTTTCGCAAACCCCGTTTTTCGGGAGGAGGAGGTTGCCGGCATGATTCTGGTGCTTCTGGATGCAACGGAAAAGGAGGAGCGCGAGCAGCTTCGGCGCGAATTTACCGCCAATGTTTCCCATGAGCTGAAAACACCGCTGACCTCGATTTCCGGCTTTGCGGAGATTATGAAAAACGGCATGGTGCCGCCTGCGGATATGGGAAAATTCGCAGAAAAGATTTATAACGAGGCGCAGCGGCTGATTGCGCTTGTGCAGGATATCATCAAGCTTTCCAAGCTGGACGAAAAGGATACGAGCCTCTGCGAGGAGGAGGTTGAACTGGATGCACTGGTGCAGGAGGCATGCGAACGCTTACAGCCTGCGGCGGAAAGGAAGCGCGTAACCCTTTCGGCGGAGACCGAACCGATTCTGTTTCGCGGTGTGAAACAGGTGCTTTCCGAAATGATATACAATCTCTGCGATAATGCCATTCGCTATAACAAGGAGGGCGGCGCGGTTTTTGTCACCCTGAAGCAGAAGGCGGACAGGATTTCCCTTACCGTAAGGGATACGGGCATCGGCATTGCGAAGGAGGAGCAGGGGCGGATTTTCGAGAGATTTTACCGTGTGGACGCAAGCCGCTCTGCGGAAAACGGCGGCACAGGCTTAGGGCTTTCTATTGTCAAACATGGTGCGGCACTGCATAACGGAAAAATTTTTATCGAGAGTGAAATCGGAAATGGGACAAGCATTGAGATTTCCATGCCATATTCAATAAATTGAATATACGAAAAACATACTGAAAACCCCTTCTCTGTTTTCCTCAGGAGAGGGGTTTTTTTCGTGGAGTGAAAACGCATGGGGAGGGGGTTCTGTCTCCGGTGAAAAAATGGGCGAATTAGACAAAGTAACCGGCGTGGCGACCCATCGGAAAAGCATAAAAAACAGGGGAAGGGAGGTGGAAATCTTTGGTTGGTTTTCTGTATACATTATCTTGCATGCGAAATAAGGTTGTGCTAGAATGATAGCGAGAGTGAGAATATGAGGAGCAATTTTAGGGGAAATGAGCGTATGGTTCCGCATATCAGGGTACACCTTTTGGATGTGCGCTTTTGTTGGGTAGTATATTTAGAAAAAAAGGTGAAGGTTATGAGCAAGTTTGAAAGTAATGTACAGTATATCAAATATCTGGTAAACAGGGAATGCGCGAGCCGCTTCTTCAATGGGGAGCTGGATAAGGAAATCAATATGGAAAAGGAGATTGCGGAAGCGATTATTCCGGGGCCAAAGGCATCCTTCCGCTGCTGTATTTATAAGGAGCGCCATATTATTGAGGACCGTGTGCGTCTGGTTCTGGAGCCGACAGAGGGCGACCGTGTAATCAACGTGCTGGATTCCGCCTGTGATGAATGTCCGATTGACCGTTTCGTGGTCAGCGATTCCTGCCGCGGCTGTCTGGGGCATAAATGTCAGGAGAATTGTCCGAGGCACGCCATTTCCATTGTAAACCACAGAGCATACATCAATCAGGAAATGTGTATCGAATGTGGACGCTGCAAGCAGGTCTGTCCCTTTGGTGCCATCAGTGAGGTCATGCGTCCGTGCATGCGTGCCTGCTCCGTCAATGCGGTCAAGATGGATGAAAACAGAAAAGCGATGATTGACCATGATAAATGTATTTCCTGCGGTGCCTGCGTGCAGCAGTGCCCCTTCGGTGCGATTGTGGATAAATCCTTTGTTATGAACGTGCTGAATCTTCTGCGCGATTCCTGGAACAACACAAGCTATCACGTTTATGCGGTGGTTGCGCCTGCGGTTGCCAGCCAGTATACAGGCATCAAGGTTGGGCAGGTGTTTGCCGGCATTAAGGAGCTTGGCTTCTATGATGTGGTTGAGGCGGCGATTGCCGGTGATATGGTTTCCGTTGAGGAAGCAAAGGAATTTGTGGAAACCATTGAGGAAAAGAAATGGAAAACAACCTCCTGCTGTCCTGCCTTTGTGGAATATGTAAGAAAAAATCACCCCGAATATATGGATCATGTGTCCACCGTGGTTTCTCCCATGATTGCCATGGCAAGAGCCATCCGCGCGAAGGATAGAAAGGCGCGTATCGTCTTTATCGGACCCTGCACGGCGAAAAAGGTCGAAATCAAGCAGGATGACGTAAAGGGCGCAGTGGATTATGTGCTGACGTTTGAGGAGCTGCGTGCCATCCTTGACGCAAGAGGATTGGAGCTGGCGGAAATGCCGGAGATTACCGCAGGGGAGCCCTCCTCCTACGGACGGATTTTTGCAAGAACGGGCGGCGTGGCGGAAAGCGTGCGCCGTGTGGCAAAGCTGGAGGGCATTGAAACGGAAATCAACCCCATCCGCTGCAGCGGCATTGAGGAATGTATCAAAACCATGAAGCTGGCATCCTTCGGCAGATTGGAGGAAAACCTCATTGAAGGCATGGCGTGCAAGGGTGGCTGCACAAACGGCGCAGCGTCCATCTTTCATGACCAGAGAGGGATTCAGCGAGTGAATGATTTCAGCCGCCTTGCGCTGACGGATAACCCAATGGAAGGGATTCGCGGCTATGATATGGCAGGCGTGAATATGGAACGTGAATTTCCTGAGTTGGAAAAAATGAAGGAGGTTACCGCAGGCGAGAAAAAAGCCAAGAAGCAGGCGACCGCAAAAGCGAAAAAGGAAGCGATTGCGAAGGGCGAGATGGAATAACCCCTTTGTATACAGCATAAAAATAACCCCGAATTTCAAGCAGAACGCTTGGGTTCGGGGATTTTTTGCATAAAAGGAAAATAAAAAAGACCGAAGCGAAAACCTCGGTCTGAAATGAGTCATCCGGGACTCGAACCCGGGACACCTGGATTAAAAGTCCAGTGCTCTACCAACTGAGCTAATGACCCGCAACAGAAATTAGTATATCGCAGGAGACGGGTTTTGTCAACAGCTTTTTTGGGAAAAGCGGAAGTTTTTTTATTTGTGCAAATTCTGCGCGGCTTTGGGGCGTATTTTTTCCGAACCTTAAAGAAATCGTAAGAGAAAGCAGTTTTTTTTGTCGGAAAAACATGATATGCTATAAAAAATGTGTAAAGGAGGCATAGGAAATGGAAGAATTTAACATTCTGGTTTGTGATGATGACCACAGCATTGTGGATGCGATAGAAATATATCTGAAGCAGGAAGGCTATCGTGTCATCAAGGCGTATAACGGCTTGGAGGCATTGAAGGCGTTGGAGGAAAACGAAATTCATCTGATTATACTGGATATTATGATGCCGCAGCTGGATGGGCTGCAAGCAACGGTGAAAATCAGGGAAATCTGCAATATTCCCATTCTGATGCTTTCCGCAAAATCCGAGGATACGGATAAGGTACTGGGGCTGAATTTCGGCGCGGATGATTATATTACCAAGCCGTTCAACCCGTTGGAGCTTCTGGCGCGCGTGAAAAGCATGATGCGCCGCTATACCTCCTTGGGCAGCATTGCCGAGAAGAATAACGTGATTCGTATCGGGGATGTGGAGCTGGATAAGGACGCGAAGGAGGTGCGCGTAAATGGCAAGCTGGTGAAGATGACGGCGACGGAATACGGCATTTTGCAGCTTCTGATGGAAAACGCAGGGAAGGTATTTTCGATTGATGAGATTTACGAAAGGGTCTGGAATGAATCCTCCTTTTCGCCGGAAAATACCGTTTCCGTACATATTCGGCGGATTCGGGAGAAAATCGAAATCAACCCGAAGGAACCGAGATATCTGAAGGTGGTGTGGGGAATTGGCTACAAAATCGAAAAAATCTAAGCTGTATCGACTGAGATATAAGGGAATTGCGGTGTTTCTGTTTTTCACCTTTGCGGTGTCGATTTTCTTCTGCGGCATTGTGGGCGTGAATATTTCCAGAAACTGGAGCTGGGATGTCATCAATGCAGATACGGTCTATGATACGGAGGAATTCCGCGAGGCCTTCAGCCGTACGCTTGACCGAGCGGTGCAGGCGGATATTTATTATCAGAATGAAGACCGTGTTTCCAAGGGCGCAGCGGTTGACCGCAATGACCTGCTGAACGGCTTCAAGCGCTATTACGGCATTATCGACGGCATTATTACAGGCAATACGGAAATCAATGCCGCCTATGACGGGCTGCTTCTGCATGGAGAGATTCCCGAAAGCCTGCAAGGAAATTTGGAGGAATATCGGAATCTGGTGGAAAGCCGTCTGCCTGCTTATTATAAAATGTATATCCAGAGACAGCTGGATGAATATAAAAACTGCATCCGCTATCTGGCAGGGGTCAGAAACTTCCTATATTATGTAGAGGATGAAAACGGCAATGTTGTCGGCGGCAATGCCGCGAAGGGCGAAATCAGTCAGGAGGCGCGCACGCTTGTGCTTTCCGCAGGCTTCAGCAGCGACCATCTGGGCGAAAATCCGTATTATTTTGATACCTACGAGAATCCTGTTCTGGAAAAAAGCAATTTCAAATTTTACGGCGCGATTCGTGACCCCCTGCTGCCGGGGGATGAATTTTACGACCTGTGGCAGGGCTTCGGCTTCGCAAAAAAGAGCATCCCGATTCTTTCCTGTGTTTCGGCGGTTTCCCTTCTGGGGATGCTGCTTTCCGTCATCTATCTGGTGCGGGTGACAGGGCAGACCGAGTGGCGCGGCAAAATTCAGCTTGGCATGGTAGACCGTCTGTATAACGAGGTGCATTTCCTTCTGGTGGCATTTTTTGGCTGCATTGCAGGCTTTACGGCGCATACCCTTGTGGATACCATAAGGCAGGGAGCGGTGCTGTTCTGGAATTACGTTTTCGCGACCATTCTGGGCGTGCTGTATCTGGTGACGGCGGCAATTCTGCTGAATTATCTGCTTTCCGTTGCAAGGCAGCTGAAAAATAAAAGCTTTTTCCGCAATACATGGATTTCTGTTTCCATCCGCAGGATGAGCGAGCTTTTCACAGGAAGCACCTTCCGCGGCTGGATGGTGATTGTCATGCTCTGCTATGCGCTAGGCAACTGCGTCATCATGGGCGTAATGGTGATGGCACCGTATTACGGCTACGCGGAGCTAGCGGTTCTGGCAGGCGTGGTGCTTGTGTGCTTCAATGGGCTTTGCATGTATTGGTTTGTGCGCGCGCTGCGTTCCTTGAAGGAGATTATGATTTCCGTGAAGGAAAGCGCAAAGGGGAACTTTTCCTATCAATTAGATTTGAATAAGATTTCGCCCTCGTTCCTGAATTTTGCGGAGGACGTGGCGAATATTCAGGAGGGCTTCAAAAATGCCGTGGATGATGCCGTGAAGGGCGAGCGGATGAAGGCGGAGCTGATTACGAATGTTTCGCATGATTTGAAAACGCCGCTGACCTCCATCATTTCCTATGTGGAGCTTTTGAAGCACGAAGACCTCAAAAACGAGCGCGCGAAGGGCTTTATTGCCGTGCTGTATGAAAAATCCTACCGATTAAAGCACCTGATTGAGGATTTGATTGAGGCGAGCAAGGCCTCCAGCGGCAATCTGGCCGTTGCGAAAATGCGCGTGGATTATAAGCAGCTGACCCTACAGGCGATGGGCGAGCTGGAGGATAAAACAAATGCGGCAGGGCTGACGTTTAAGCTCAGCTGTGACGAGCCTGTCTTTATTGATGCGGACGGCGGACACATGTGGCGGATTCTGGAAAATCTGCTGTCCAATGTGATAAAATACGCCATGCGCAATTCCCGTATCTATGTGGATATTTTCAAAATGGACGGCTACGGCGTGCTGGTTATGAAAAACATTTCCGCAACGCCGATTGATTTTGACGAAACCAGACTGACGGAGCGCTTTGTGCGCGGCGATGCCTCCCGCACCACGGAGGGGAGCGGTCTGGGGCTTTCCATCACGCAGAGCCTTGCGGAAATACAGGGCGGCACCTTCGGGATTCAGGTGGATGGCGATTTATTCAAGGCAATCGTAAGTATTCCTCTTTGGGAGGAGGACGAGGAGGAGGAAAATGAGGTGGATACGCTGTGATTAACGCGTTTTATAAAAAATATCAGAAGCATTTTGATGTGAGCGAAAACAATTTTGCGCATTTCGTGATGTGGAGCTGCGGCGGCATCTGCATCGGCTTTGTGATTGGGCTGGTGGGGATTGCGTTCCACCTTGCACTGGAATGGGCAACGGAATTTCGCACCGCGCACCCGATGCTGCTCTGGCTGCTGCCCTTCGGCGGTCTGGCGATTGTGCTTGCCTACCGTCTGGCAGGGCAGGAGAAGGACAGAGGGACGAATTTTATTCTGGTTGCGGTGCGTGCAAATGAAGCCGTGACGCTAAGAACTGCACCGCTGATTTTTTTCAGCACCGTTGTGACGCATCTTTTAGGCGGCTCGGCAGGCAGAGAGGGCGCGGCACTCCAGCTGGGCGGCAGCATTGCCTCCAGCTTCGGGCGGATATTTCAGCTGAATGAGCGGGAGGGGCGCATCATGACGATGTGCGGCATGGCGGCAGGCTTTGCGGCACTTTTCGGCACACCGCTGACCTCTGTTATCTTCGCGATGGAGGTTATCACCGTTGGGGTCATGCACTATTCCGCCATTGTGCCGTGCATCATTTCGGCACTCGTTGCGGCAGGTCTTTCGCAGGCTGTCGGGATTGCGCCGACTACCTTTTCCATCGCACATATTCCGACAGCTGTCGGCTTGGAAAACTGCTTTCGGGCGGCGGTGCTTGGCGTACTCTGCGCGGTGCTGAGTGTGCTGTTCTGCATTGTGATGGAGCATGTCGGGGGTGCATATCGCAGGATATTCAAAAATCCCTTTGTGCGTGTGTTCTGCGGCGGCTGTATCGTCATTGCGGCGACCTATCTGGTCGGGTGCAGGGATTACAACGGTGCAGGCATGAATATCATCACGCAGGCATTGCAGGGGGATGCGAAGGCGGAGGCATTCCTGCTCAAGATTCTTTTTACCGCGCTGACCTTAGGCGCAGGCTTTAAGGGCGGCGAAATTGTGCCCTCCTTCTTCATCGGGGCAACCTTCGGCTGTGTGGCAGGGCCATTGCTTGGGCTTTCCGCGCCGTTTGCGGCTTCGCTTGGCATGGCGGCGGTATTCTGCGGCGTAACGAATTGCCCGCTTGCGTCCATCATGCTCTGCATTGAGGTGTTCGGCGTTCATGGAATGGCATATTATGCACTCTGCTGTGCGGTCAGCTACATGCTTTCCGGCTATTACGGGCTGTATACCGAGCAGAAGATTATGTATTCCAAGGTAGAGCCGGAGTTTATCAATAAGAATGTGCATTAAAAGGTGCATTGAATAAAAATGAATAAAATGATTTTATACAGTATTTTATACATTTTTTATATTGTATTTTGTATTGCATCCTGCAAAAACCGCAGGCGAAAGCGGTTGTTTCTCTTGAAAATATCGCGGTTCTGTATAAATTTTATAAAAAGAAAAGAGAAAAAAATAATTTATTGTGAAAAATGATTATTGTATTTTATGCACTTAAATAGTATAATTCCAATATCAAATATTACAGAAGAAAATCATTTTTAGGAGGAAGAGGACAATGAAGAAATTTATGAAGGGCCTTCTGGCTACAACAATGGTATTTGCAATGATGACTTCTCTGGCAGGCTGCGGCGGCGATGCGGCAACAGATGACAGCGCAGATGCAAAGAAGGAAACACTGGTTATGGCAACAAACGCAACATTCCCTCCGTATGAATATTACGAAGGTCAGGATATTGTCGGTATCGATGCGGAAATCGGTCAGGCACTGGCAGATAAGCTGGGCATGGATTTCAAAATCGAGGATATGGAATTTGATTCCATCATTCCTGCGGTAACAAGCGGCAAGGCAAGCATGGGTATGGCTGGCATGACAGTTACACCGGATCGTCTGAAAAGCGTAGACTTCTCCGATACCTACGCAACAGGCGTACAGGCAATCATCGTAAAGGAAGGCTCCGATATCACATCTGTGGATGATCTGTTCGCAGAGGGTGCTTCTCATAAAATCGGCGTACAGACAGGTACAACCGGTGACCTGTATACAACAGATGACATCGAAGGCGCAGGTCTGGGTACGGTAGAACGCTTCCAGAAGGGCGCAGACGCAGTTCTGGCGCTGACACAGGGCAAAATCGACTGCGTTGTTATCGATAACAACCCTGCAAAATCCTTCGTTGCGGCAAATGAAGGTCTGAAAATTCTGGATACAGAATATGCAGTAGAGGATTATGCAATCTGCCTGCCGAAGAACAGCCCTCTGACAGAAAAAATCAACACAGCACTGGCTGAGCTGACAGCAGACGGCACGATTCAGAAAATCATTGATAAATACATCAGCGCTGAATAATTTCAAGGTGAAAGGCTTTCAGGGGTGACAAAAAAACGTCACCCCTGTTTTATGGTTACAGGAAATGCAAGGGAGGAATTTTTGGAATGAGCCTGAAAGAGAAATTCATATTCAACTTTATTGATGACGGGCGTTGGCACTACATTGTGGACGGGCTCAAGGTTACGCTTGAGGTAACCTTTTTTGCGGTGCTTCTTGGCATTGCGCTTGGCGTGATTATCGCAATCGTTCGCTCTACATACGATAAAAACAAAAGCTCGATGCGCGGCTTCAGTAAATTTATTGTGGTTCTGCTGAATTTCATCTGTAAGATTTATCTGACCGTCATCCGTGGGACACCTGTGGTGGTACAGCTGATGATTATGTATTTCATCGTTCTGGTTTCCTCCAATAATAAGGTGCTGGTTGCGGTGCTGGCGTTCGGCTTCAACTCCGCGGCGTATGTTGCGGAAATCTTCCGCAGCGGCATTATGTCCATTGATGAGGGGCAGTTTGAGGCAGGGCGCAGCCTTGGCTTCAATTATGTGCAGACCATGCGCTATATCATCATTCCGCAGGCGTTCAAAAACGTATTGCCTGCACTGGCAAATGAATTTATTGTGCTGCTGAAGGAAACCTCTGTTGCCGGCTACGTTGGTCTGGTAGACCTGACAAAGGGCGGCGATATCATCCGCAGCCGTACCTTTCAGGCATTCATGCCGCTGATTGGCGTTGCGGTAATTTATCTGGTGATGGTAATGTTCTTCACATGGCTGGTTGGGATTCTGGAAAGGAGGCTGAGAGACAGTGAGCGCTAAGGAAACACTGATTAAGGTTGAAAATTTACAGAAATATTATAAGGGCGGTGCGATTAAGGCACTGGACGGTATCAATACGGAAATCAAAAAGGGCGAGGTTGTTGTTGTCATCGGGCCCTCCGGCTCCGGCAAATCCACCTTCCTGCGCTGTCTGAACCTTCTGGAGGTGCCGACAGGCGGACATATCCTCTTTGAGGGGACAGACATTACGGATGAAAAAACAAACATCAATCTCCACCGTCAGAAAATGGGGATGGTGTTCCAGCATTTTAACCTTTTCCCCCACATGACGATTCTGAAAAACATGACGATTGCACCCATGAAGCTTCTGAAAAAGAGCGAGACAGAGGCAACAGAAAAGGCGATGGAGCTGCTCAAGCGTGTCGGCTTGGAGGACAGAGCGAATGCCTATCCCTCTCAGCTTTCGGGCGGACAGAAGCAGCGTATCGCCATTGTGCGTGCGCTTTGCATGGAGCCTGAGGTGATGCTGTTTGACGAGCCCACCTCCGCGCTTGACCCCGAAATGGTCGGCGAGGTGCTGGATGTTATGAAGCAGCTGGCGAATGATAGCATGACGATGGTTGTGGTAACGCATGAAATGGGCTTCGCGAAGGAGGTCGGCACACGCGTGATGTTCATGGCGGACGGCAAGCAGGTCGAGGAGGGCAGCCCCAAGGATATTTTTGAAAATCCCAAAAGTGAACGTCTGCAGCAGTTCCTTGCAAAGGTGCTGTAAGCATAAAAAAAGAAACAAAAAAGCGAAGGAGTATTCCCTAAAAGGGAGCTTCCTTCGCTTCTTTTTATATGTTTTCGATTTCCTCTGCGGATTGCAGCGGAATCCCTGCATCCGCAAGGGCTTGGGCAAACAGCCCCTTGCCGGAAATCTTTTTTCCGGAAAAGGAGCCGTCATAAATCTCTCTGCATCCGCAGGAGGGACTGCGCGGCTGTAGTATGGCAAGGTCGATTTCCTCTGCCGAAAGGCGCGCCATGGTCTGCTCCACGCCGCGGCGGAAATATGCGGTCACATCCTCGCCGTTTTTGTTGATGGCACGTCCATTTTGCAGTTCCACAGGCACACGGGGCACAGGCAGACCGCCCGTCACCTCCGGACAGACGGGGATAACCACATGCCCCTCAAGGAAATCCAGAACGGCTTGACTGCGGTTGTTGCCGCCGTTATATTTGCAATTTCGCCCCAAAAGACAGGCACTGACTGCGATTTTCATAAATATCCCCCCTCTTAAAAGCAATTCAGACGATATTGCAGGGTATTGAAAAACAGGGAAAGATGGTAGCCGTCCATGCAGGCGTGGCTGATGGTAAGCGTGAGGGGGAGGGTAAATGCGCCGTCCGCCTCGGTATATTTCCCGAAGGTGAGAAGCGGGAAAAGATTGGGCGCGCCGCCGTAATTAACGGGGCAATACGCCGTATAATCGAGCCAAGGCACGCAGGAGATGCAGAAGAAATTCGCAGGCTGTCCCTCCTTCACCTTGATGCCCTTTTTATCCTGATACTGCTCCGCGTCCGTGATAAGATTCTGATAAAAGGTGTCAAAATCCGCATCATATTCGCTCCAGACATCCGAAAAGGTCTTGTCATCCTCGTGGAAGATGGTGAAATTCGGGTTGAGGTAGGAATAATAGCCAGGGGTGCCGTTCTCGTCCACGGCGGTACACATTTCGGGGATGGACGCAATGACCTGTCCCGTCAGAGCGGCAAAGGCAGGGAAAAATTTCAGATTGCGCCGCTTCACCTCCGCCAGAAAATGCGTCACATCCATCCGCACCGTCATGCTGTTGACGGATTTGACAAAGCCCTTGGTATAATATTGAAAATGACTGCTCCTTGCCCAATCGGCAGGGAAGGGGGTAAAGGTTGCCTGTTTCATAATATCTCCTTAATATCTCAGTGTAACGGTTTTTGTTGCGCTGTTCCAGTCAAGCTGTGTGCCTTCGATTTCCATTATGCTCATCCAATCTCTGAGGGAAACGAACAATCTGCCGTCCTTCAGCTCCGCAGGGGTGGAAAGCTGGATGGTTTCGGTGCCCTTTTTATACGTTGCTGCATTGGGGGTAAGCATCGTCAGCTTATCATTCACGAAGGTATAGGCTGCGTTTTCCGTTGCGCTCCATTTTACCTCCTGTGCAGGATTGGAAACCGCAAGCAGTGCGCGCAGGGGCAGCATGGTGTAGCCGTTTTTGATATAGGGGGCAACATCTGCGGTATGGGAAACTGCACCGTTTTTCAGAATATCCGCCCTGCCGATGGTCAGCTGATAGGTATTTGTGGTTTTGGTTTCGTCCGTTTTGGTTTCGTCTGTTTTGGTTTCGTCCTTCTTCTCGTCCGTTTTATCGTCCTTCTTCACCTTATTTTTTGCGACAAGTTCTACGGTATCATCAAATTCGTCATAGGCTTCGGCATAATCGAACCAGTTTTCCCCCTGCTTGGTGGAAGAATTTTTGGTTACGAGAATGCTGTTTTTATTGGCGTTGTCCTTCGGGAAGGTCACCTTAGCATCATCCTGTACGCTGATGATGGGGTTTTTGCCCTTCGCCTTTTCGATATAAATGACATGCCCATCGGGGTCTGTCGCAATTTCTACGCTGTCATAGAAGGTAACAGGACCCTGCTTTGCATAAATCGCACTGGCGGAATAGCTGTCCGTCATGATTTTCAGCTTTCCCTTGCCCTCGAAGGTCAGCTCACCCTCGCAGTAAATCCCGTCGCAATGATAGGAAAGGGTGTTCAGGCTGTTATTGCTGCCCTTGACACGCACCGTGCTTTCATCGGGCAGATAAATTGCCGCGCGCTCCTCCAGCTTCCCCTGCGGAACGGTGAGGGAAAGGTTTTCAACGGTCAGCGTTTGGCTGCTTGCATCCCAAGCCCAGCCTGCGTCTGTATCCGCTGCATCCTCTGTCATGCTGCGGAAATCAAGGGGATTTTCCAAATCTGCCGCAAAAACGGCGGTAGGGCATGCGCCCATCAGAACTGCGGCGGAAACCACACCGCAAAGATATTTTTTCGTCATAGAGATTCCTCCTTTTTTTGCTTAATTTCTTCTAGTTTACCATGCCTGACGGAAAAAACCAAGACGGCAAGGCTTAATTTTATCTAAATGTTTGACGTTCAAACGGTTTTATTTGTTCCGCGGAGGGGATAAAAAATGCTGCTTTGTCGGAAAAGTTGAAAAAAACAAATGGTACATTCGGTAAAAGTATAGTATAATGAAGGGTAATCTAAAATGGGTGATTTATGTAAATTTGCGTGCCGCAAGGATAGAAACGGAGGATTGGCATGAAATATATCAAGGAACTGAGAGAGGGCGAAAATGTCATTGAGCATTACCTTTGCAAATCCAGAGCAAGCATGAAATCCCGCAACGGAAAGACCTATCTTTCCTTAAAATTGCAGGATAAAACAGGCATTGTGGATGCGAAGGTCTGGGATATGAATAAGGATATCCAGAGCTTTCAGGAAAATGATTTTATCAAGGTGGATGCGTTTGTAACGACATTTAATAACGAATTGCAGTTAAACGTCAAGCGGATTCGCCGCAGCCGTGAGGGTGAATATGACCCTGCGGATTTTATCCCCAGTACGGATAAAAATATTGACGAAATGTATACACAGCTGTTGGCGTATATCAAAACCATACAAAGCCCCTATATCAAGAAGCTGCTGGAGGAAATTTTCCTCAGACACCCTGTCATCAGCAAGGATTTTAAATATCATTCCGCGGCAAAAACCATGCACCACAGCTTCCGCGGCGGTCTGGTGGAGCATACGCTTTCCGTCACGCAGATCTGCGATTTTATGGCACCGCGCTATGAATTTGTGGATAGAGATATTCTCGTTGCCTGCGCCATGCTGCATGATGTCGGGAAGATTATGGAGCTTTCCGATTTCCCCGAAAACGATTATACCGACGAGGGGCAGCTTTTGGGGCATATCTTCATCGGGGCGGAGCTGATTCGGGATACCGCGGCGAAAATCGAGGGCTTTCCGCAAAAGCTTGTCATGCTGCTGATGCACTGCATCCTTTCCCACCACGGCGAACTGGAATATGGTTCTCCCAAGGTGCCCGAAACCATCGAGGCCTTTATTTTGCACTGCGCCGACAACATGGACGCAAAAACGAAGATGTTCGAGGAAATGCTTGCCGCAGACAACACACAGGGCAGCTGGGCAGGGTATCACCGTATGCTTGCCAGAAATATTCGTAAGAGTGATTACAAATGATAGAAAGAGAAACCATATCCGCGCACGAAATCAATAAATATGACTACTGCCCGTATCAGTGGTATTATGAACGGCTCTATGGCAGGGCGGAGCTGCGGCGGCTTTATACACAGAGAAACGCACGCCTGCATTTAGAGGATAGTCTGAGTGCCAACTTCCGTAAGGGCGAGGGTTATCATCAGAGGAGCTATTTTCTGCTGCGTCTGCGGCGAATGGTCTGGAAGCTTGTCGTGCTGCTGTTTGCGGCGGCGGCTTTCGGCGGATATGTATGGGTGAAATACAGTGGAATGGGTTAAAACAATCGGAAACGGCTTCGGCACGGCGGATTTGGTGCTGCTCTGCGTGGCAGTGCTGTTGGTGGTGCTTTTGTGCATCAGGCATGGCAGACCTGCGTTAAAAAAGCTGACCGCAAGGGATGATATCCCCGGCTATGCGCTTCTGTATGCCGACCGAAAGCAGGATAAAAACGAGGATTTCGGCAGGCTTCTGTATTCTGCGAAATACGATTTGCAGGGCAGACCCGATTATGTCTTTTGCAGTCGGCTTCTGAGGCGTATCGTTCCCGTGGAGCTGAAAAGCGGCTGCATCGGTGAGGCGGAGGAGCCACACCACGGCGATTTTTTGCAGCTTGCGGCGTATTTCCTGATTCTGGAGGATGTCTATGGCAAAAGACCTGCATACGGGCGGCTCGTGTATCGGGATTATATGTTTGAAATCAAGAATACGGCGCGCGTCCGCAGGGAGGTGCTGAAGACCGTGCAGGAAATGCGGCAGATGCTTCGGGATGGAATTGCAGAGCCGAAGCCGAGCTTTGCCCATTGCCGCCCCTGCGTCTGCAACGGAACGGTCTGTCAGTTTTCGGAAACAGAAATAGAAGGAGTAAATGATGATTCCTGTAGAGAAGAATAAAATGTATGAAATCAAAATAGCTGCACTGGGCAGTAATGGCGAGGGCATCGGGCGGATAGAGGGCTATACCGTCTTTGTAGAGGGGGCATTGCCGCCAGAGACCTGCCTTGTGCTGATTGTAAAGACAAGAAAGCATTTCGGCTATGGCAAGCTGCTGGAAATCCTGACCCCCTCGCCCGACCGCAGAGAGCCCTGCTGTCCTGTTGCGAAGCAGTGCGGCGGATGCCAGCTGCAGCACCTTTCCTATGCGGCGCAGCTTGCGTATAAAACAAAGGAGGTGCAGGACGACCTCGAACGCATTGGCGGCATTACGGACGTGACCGTGAAGCCTGCCATCGGCATGGATGCGCCTTGGCGCTACCGCAATAAGGCACAGTTCCCCGTGGGGCAGGGCAAGGACGGCTGTGCCATCGGCTTTTACGCCAAACGCAGCCACCGCATTGTGGATACCAAGCAGTGTTTTTTGCAGAATGAACGGAACGATGCCATTGTTGCCCTTGTGCGCGATTTTCTGAATGAATTTCAGATTCCCTTGTACGATGAGGAAACACACACAGGGCTTGTCCGCCATATTCTGACACGCATCGGCAGAAGCAGCGGCGAGGTGATGGTCTGCATCGTACTCAACGGGAAAAGACTGCCGCACAGCGAGGTACTGGTGGAACGCCTGCAAAGGATAGAGGGCATGGTCTCCATTGTGCTGAACGTAAATCGGGAGAAAACAAACGTCATCCTCGGCAGAAAAATCATCACCCTTTGGGGGAAGGATACGATTACCGATTCGCTTGACGGCATCGAATTTGAGATTTCGCCGCTTTCGTTCTATCAGGTGAACCCCGTGCAGACAGAGGTGCTGTATGAAAAGGCTGTGGAGCTGGCGGATTTAAAGGGGGACGAAACGGTGCTGGATTTATACTGCGGCATCGGGACGATTTCTCTTTTCTTCGCAAGGAAGGCAAGGCAGGTGTTCGGGGTGGAGATTGTGCCCGAAGCCATTGCGGACGCGAGGAAAAACGCGGAGCGAAACAACATCACAAACGCAGCCTTTGCCGTCGGCGCGGCGGAGGAGGTCATCCCCAGACTGTATCGGGAGGAGGGCATTGCGGCAGATGTGGTTGTGGTTGACCCGCCCAGAAAGGGCTGTGATGCACGCCTGCTGGAAACGATTCTCCAAATTGCACCCGAAAAGGTCGTGTATGTTTCCTGTAACCCTGCGACACTCGCACGGGATTTGGCTGTGCTTGCGGCGGGCGGCTACCATGTGCGCGAGGTGCAGCCCGTAGACCAGTTCCCTCATACAAATCATATCGAAAACGTCTGCCTGCTGACGCGGGAAAGCTAAATCCAATCCTCTTTCTTTTTACAGAAGAAGGAGGATTTTTTATTGCCTTTTTTGCGCTTTTCTTCACATCGAGACTATGTGAGACTACAGAAATGGTATACAGAAAGAGAAGCAACGAAAGGGGGAGAAAAATGGAGAGAGAAAGCTTTATCTTCTACCGCAGCTTTTACGATTCCATCAAGGGCTTAGGGGACGCGGAATTTGCTGAATGTATGCGTTTTCTGTGCGAATATGGGCTGAATGGAGCGGAGCAGACAGGCGGCACACTGGCGGAGGTGGTTTTGAAGATGGCGAAGCCGCAGATAGATGCGAATAACCAACGGCGAGCAAACGGCGCAAAGGGCGGCAGACCAAAGGCAAGCCCCTCCGAGGGGGAGCAGGCGGTATCCGATAGGAAAACCGATGGTTCTGAGACGGAAAACCATAGGTTACGGGATGCAAAACCTAATGTAAATGGTAATGGTAATGTAAATGAGAATGGTAATGGTAATGGTAATGAGAATGAGAAGGGTAATGGTAATGAGAATGAGAAGGGAAATGGAGAGGGGAATGAGAATGCTTCGCAGGACGGACAACCACACCCCTTTCATCCCCCTTCTGTGGAGGAGGTACGGGCGTACTGCGAAAGCAAGGGCTATCGTATCAGTCCGGAGCGGTTTATGGATTATTACACCGCCAACGGCTGGCGGCTTGGCAAGTCCGAGATGAAGGACTGGAAGGCAGTGGTGCGAAACTGGGAGAGACAGGAAGCGAAGCAGACGGAGAATGTGAGTGGATATTGCCGTCAGGAGAGCGGAAAAGGAGTGAAGGGGTATGGTAGATGTGAAGGCGCTGATGCAGGCAGCGAAAAATACGACGGCACTGTCCTGTGAGGAGCGGATGGCGTTATACAACAGCAGAAGGGGTGACCTGACGGGATATGACTGCCCGATTTGCCGCAACAAGGGGTTTGTGTTTTTGATGAAGGATGGGTATGAATACACCATGGAGTGCGAGTGCATGGAGAAGCGCAGGGGCAAGTGGCGGCTGAAACGAAGCGGCTTGCAGGACATGGCGGAGCGGTATCGCTTCGAGACCTACGAGGCGAAAACGAGCTGGCAGAAATCCATCCTTGCGGCGGCGGAGTGCTTCTGCGAGGAAAGGGAGGGTTGGTTTTACATCGGCGGACAGGTCGGGGCAGGGAAAACGCACATCTGCACCGCCATTGCGAATCGGCTGATGCTACAGGGCAAGGGCGTGCGCTACATGATTTGGACGGAGGAGGCAACCAAGCTGAAGGCACTCAAGACGGATGATGAAAATTATGCGCGCGAAATCAACAAGTGGAAAACGGCAGAGGTGCTGTATATCGACGATTTTCTGAAAACCAGAAACGGCGCACTGCCGACCGATGGGGACATCAATCTTGCGTTTGAAATCATCAACGCACGGTATAATAATCGCGCCCTGCGGACGATTTTTTCGGGGGAAAGAGGGCTGAATGAAATCATGGAGCTTGACGAGGCTATGGGCAGCAGAATTTATCAGCGGTGCGGCAAATATAAGCTGAAAATCGGATGGGGCGAAGGGCGGAACTACAGAACGAGAGAGGAGGGCGTGGTGTAGGGCAATCCCTCCGCGGCAACTGCGCGTTGCTTGCGCCAAGGCGGCGGTTCGAGTATACTGGAGAAAAGGCGGTGAAGGATATGGAAACAAAAAGTATGAAAACAAAGGATATTTTATTGCAGCTGCGCACAAAGGCAGGGCTTTCGCAGGATGAGCTGGCGGAAAGGATGTTCGTGACCAGACAGGCGGTATCCCGTTGGGAAAGGGGAGTTTCCCATAGTTAAAGATACCACACCCAATATCACAAACTCACGCTTAAACAATATTCCTTAGTCAACCACATACAATAACAAATACAAAAAAGCTGGAAGCAGACTTAATTTTGCTCCCGGCTTTTCTTTATTGTTTTGATGAAGTCGTTCAATGATACTTGTTTTTGCTATCTGCTTACATAATGTGCATACTTGTCACTTGTGTTCTGATATATCTGTCCCTCTTATTGCCTAAACTCATATTAAGGGTGTGATATATCCAAGTGCAATAGCCTTGTTATAGGCTTCGATAGCATTTTTAGCCCCCAGCTTATCATAGATGCTTTGGATATGGTTGTAAAGTGTCCGTTCACTGATATACAGTTCTTGCGCTATTTCATGCTTTGTTTTCCCTGTTCCAATCGCCTTAATAATTTCCGCTTCACGATCTGTCAGGGGATCTAATAAAGGGGGCGTAGTGGACTTGTGACCTTTACTAATAGCTGTGAGTTTTTTTACCAACTCGTCAGCAGAAGCAGACTTATCAATATAACTTACGGCGCCTTTTTTAAGTGCCTCCTGTCTATAAACTGGCATATCATAAGAGGATAGCATAACCACCTTTATTTTTGGCTTTTTACTATATATCGTTTCTATCAGATCAATGCCAGAACTTTTTGACTGCTCTCTTAGGTTGACATCAAGTAATACAATGTCCCATTCGTCTACGGAAAGAATATTCCAAAACTCTGTTTCATTACTTACATAGCGACAGATAGAGATTTCATCCCAATCTTCCAGAAGTTTGCTTAAACTCTCTCCAAATATCCTGTGATCATCAAATAGTAATATCTTCATTTTTTCTCCCCAAAACTGCCGTTGCAGTTAAAATACCATCTTTCTCTAAATACTGAATGTTACCACCATTCCCATTTATCAACACCGTCAAGAACAGCATACCACCTTTGGAAGAAAGAATATTTTCAATGTCATTTGGTTTCGCTCCATCATTTTGACAGGTAATTACGAGTCTACTTTCTTCATTTAGCGCGATTTCCAAATGAATAAAAGTAGCGGCAGCGTGTTTATAAACATTGTTGACAAGTTCTTTGATTATCTGCATAGTCTGTTCCAAACTGTTATCTTTTTTCAAAGCAATCCTTGCTTCGCTGTCAATCGTGAAATCTACAAGTATATTCTTCTTTGGGTACAGCTTCTTAATCGCGTCAAGCATATATCCGATATGTTCCCATGAAGCATACCCCGAAAAGATATTAGAGGAATAGAAATTCATCATATTTCTTACCCGCAATTCCAAATCAGACAATATCCTTTTTGTTTCATCAACATCTGGTGAGCGAAGCGACAGGAGATTTTTGGCACCTCCAATGTCTTGAAGCACATCGTTATGAAGCAGTCTTGAGAAATCTTCCCTCTCATTTGCAATATAGTTCGTTAATTCATAATACTTTGTCAACTCCTTGTAACGGGCCTCCATGTCGCCAAGATGAATGACAGCAAAAGCCTCAAATAAAAGCATTATAAGCTGAAAAAATACATTGACTTGTAGGGTGGACAAATCAAAGCAATAAAGTACGACTGTAAACAAGGGAATCATAAGAGCGAGGACATATCTTGCTTTCCTCTGGGCAATCGGAAGAATATTAACCTGTTTCAAATTTATATATCTATAATCAAGGAAAATTCCCATGAACATTCCAACTAACATGGTTATAACAGGGAGAATTTGGAAATCAAAAAACGACAGTATGATAGCTGCAATTCCAAACAGCAAGCGAACCATTTTACCCCGGCTTGCGTCAGTTCTTACCAGCATTATTCCGATAATCAATGCAAAAAACAGAAATGCACCCATGTATAAGGTGGAAAATCCATCATACATCAGCGCCGCAATAAAGGAAACAGAAAGCAGGTTCCAGCCACATTCAGATATTGTTGCCTTTCGCCGTGATGTCATTACATGAAGATAGAGCAGATTGAGATAACAAAGCAAGACGGCAATCGACAATAAGTTGATGGCTCCGTCATTCGCAATTCCTTTATGTGTTCTATCCAATATAACCCATAAAGTCACAATACCCGCATGAAGAAACAGATACGGATAGAAGCGTTTATCCTGCATAGCCCCCCTCCTTTCAGCTAAAATTCATTATGTTAGTAATATGATGATACGATCCGTTCTTTAGTCATCAGACATAAACCACACGCAGTCAAAACTATTATACTCACTGGAGAAAATAGTAGCAACACCCACACATTATTCGTTTTCATAAATATCCCACATTTTAAGACAACCAGCAAAATATGAAGCAGTGTTGCAAAGATAGGAATACTCTTAAACCAGTTCATATTTCTAATCCAGAGAATCAAAACATTTATAAATGCCGAATACAATATGCTAAGGATCAGAAAATAGGTGCCTAATAACAAGATAAGGTTTGGCAGGCGAATGGAAATTATCAAAAGTAGAGGAAACAAAAGGATCAGCGTTCCAATCCATAGTGATAGCAGATTCTCCTTAACAATACTTGAGATTTTAATACCATTAGCAAGTTTCCATTCTATTCTCTTTGTGATTTTTTCTTGCTGCAACATATCCTTGCTTATTTCTCCGGCAAAAAAGATAAATAAGCACAGGTATCCATCAAGCATAAAATACTTTATATCAACGCCAAATACAATGTTTTCTGAAATATCCCCAAAGTTCATCAGAGAGATCATGCCGAAGATAGCTGCTACCGCACTCATAAATATAAAATTCCAGTTCAATACCCTTTTAAGGTTTAAGGTTATCAAACCCATTCGCCATCCCTCCTGATAACTGTTTCGTTGCTCATGTGCCGAGCCTTAAAGAAACTTAATAGTACAAACATCATGCAAAGTGCAACATCAACCACAATAATCAAATAGTCAATTCCTATATGATGTTGATTCACAAACTCTGTAATCTGTTCTGCCGACATCGCAATCAAATAAACCAGTGCAAAATTACCAAAGAACAGAACATTTTTGAACAGTTTTACTCGTTTTACATCCAGTACAATGATATTCAAAGCGACAATCTCACAAAAACTAAGTACAAGAATACTAAGATAAACGCATACGATCCGCCCAAAGCTCATTGTCCAGTCGGTAAAGTAATAGCAACTCATAAAAACAAAGAACGGGATAATACCAGAAAAGCGGAAAATCTGTATCGAATACTGTTTTATAATCTCTTTTACCGCAATTCCAGAAGCTGCAAAAAATTCAACTCTCCGGCTTAACTTATCCTTTGCTGTCAAATCTACAATCATAGCACCGGATTGCAGGGAGGTAAGACCAAAAATAACCGCATAGAGCATTAGGACTAAATAATCTTCTCCCTTAGACTGCAAGGCGTCCATCTGCATTGCAAAGCTCATAAAAATCGCCAGAATGGCAACAATCGCAGTATCAATTAGGAGGCTTTTACTTCTGGTAAGATAGTAGCCTGCGCCTTTTCCCATGTTACTCATGCCGATTGCCCTCCTTAATAAAGATTTCTTCCAATGATTGTCCTTGCATTTCTTGAATACCCTTATCAAACAGCAATCTGCCATTTTTAATCATAGATACATCATCAGCGCACTTTTCAATCTCGCTAAGGTCATGTGAAGTGATAATAACCGTTTTTCCGTCAGCTTTTAGAGCCTCTATCAAACTACGGATTTCTACTCTGGATATGGGGTCTACACCCGATGTTGGTTCATCCATGAGCAGAATATCCCGTCCCATCATAATCACAATCAAAAGGGACAGTTTTCTTTTCATTCCTTTAGAATAAGTGCTAACACGCTTTCCTAAATGCTCGGTCAATCCTAATTGCGTACAATAGCCGTCTGAACGATCATTTATTTCAAATCCAAAGTATTTCCCAAAAATTTTCAAATTTTCAAGACCAGTCTGTTCTTCATACAGATAGTCATTTTCAAGCTCCATTGCATATTTCCCTGCAATGTTGATTGTCCCTGCATTTGGCTGGTATACCCCTGTAATCAAGCGTAGCAGTGTTGTCTTTCCAGAACCGTTCGGGCCAATAATCGCATGGATTGTATTTGCTTTTACATTCAGGCTAAAATTTTCAAACAAAACTCTGCCACCAAAACCTTTTTTTAAGTTCTTTACTTCAATCGCATTTTGAATCTCAGACATATTTTTTGCTCCTTTCATTTGGTGCTCCACCATATAGGTATAGTGTATAAAACGAAGAAGCATTTTGCATGAGTAATTACTGCAATTTCGATACTGCCATCAGGCAAATGTCACAGAAACCTCACAACGAGAAAAAAATTTAGTATTCTGTCAGTTCCACAATTACATTACTCTGCTGATACAGCCAGTCCGTAAATTCTTTCGGGCTGGCTGTTCCTGTTTTTACAGCCTTTTTTCTCTGTAAGGCTTCTTTCTTAAAGTCGGAAAAGGAAGCCTGTATTTTTTCCAGACGGTCAGCCGGAAAGCCTGCGGTATTTTTTACCCGGTTTATTTTGTTGCGCCAGTTCTGGCATTCATTTTTATAAAGCAGGTCATAGTTATTTTCTCTTG
>OGYW01000639.1_pt1 | contig 33184 bp, 26 predicted proteins | sample 1576621 | NCBI WGS metagenome assembly OGYW01 (sample SAMEA3541528, study PRJEB24748) | human gut metagenome | biome: human gut; feature: human-associated habitat; material: faeces | place: China | collected 2012 | reverse complement strand
GTTCTCTGGAGAGAGGTTCAGGTGGCAAGTGCGTAGCGGGTTTTATTCCTGTATTTGATGGAACAGGGGTTATTTCAAATTAGGTAGTTCTCATTTTGTTGAGCTTATGGCATAATGGGTTACGCTTTTTTGCCGGCATGGCGCAACGGTAGCGCAACTGATTTGTAATCAGTGGGTTGCGGGTTCGATTCCTGTTGCCGGCACCATGCATTTTAAAGCCATCGGGGTTTTCCCGATGGCTTTTGTTTTTGGATGCCGAAGCTAAGCGCAGAGGGGTTGCCCGAAAAGCAATAATCAATACGGCACTTGTTAAATGAGCGGACGATTTAAGGCAGCGCATTGCCTAAATATCCAAGCTATTCGAAATCGTAGGTGTCAATCTCTTCAAGCGTTTCAACGCGAAGACAAATCTCATTGCCTTCATCGTCCATATACCAGCAATAATGGCCTTTTTCATCTTCGGTAAAGGTTACAATTTCCCAGCTAATGTAACGTTGAAGATTATCATCGTTGGGTTCGATATCGGCATATTCAAGCACGGTGCGTGCGGCTAAGAGCTGTTGCTCGGTTAAGTTTTCTAACATGGATACTCCTTTTGTTTTGCAAGAAGTAATAATAAAACGAAACCCCAAAGTTTTCACCTTGGGGTTTCGTGTCTTAGTGGTTTTGCTCGGACCTATTCAGGATCTTGCATGATTACTGCAACGAAGGTTAAAGGCTCGGTGTCGCTTTCGTTTTTAATGCCGTGAGTGCTGCCACTTTCGCAGAGCATGGCATCTCCTGGAACCACTTCGTACTCAACGTCATTTTCTGTGTAGAGTGCTTTACCAGAAGTAACGAAATATAATTCGCATTCGCCTTCATGTTTATGAATGCCCAAAGAGCTATTAGGCTCAACGGTGATTTGAGAAATATAGGTGCACTTGCCGCCTACTTCAGCAATTTTTTCTTCGCTTAGCAAGCGGTCACGAATCATGAATCCATCTCCGCCATTTACCTTTTCTACACGCTGTGTTTCGCGATTTTTATAGACTGGCATATGTCCCTCCTTGTTCTCGGTAGACTTTTTAGAAAACTCTACTGCGATTTATACCGTACCCATTTGCCAGGAATTTAGATAAGCTGCCTGTTCTGGGGTTAAGGTGTCAATGGCTACACCTAAGGTCTCTAGCTTTAAGCGAGCAATAGCGTTGTCAATATCGGCAGGCACATCGTAGCAATCAGGATCCATTTCATCGGCATGTTTTGCCATGAATTCAGCACACAAAGCTTGGTTTGCAAAACTCATATCCATTACCGATGCGGGATGACCCTCAGCACAAGAAAGGTTTACTAAGCGACCTTCTGCCAACAAAACAACCTTGCGACCATTAGGAAGCGTATATTCTTCCACAAAGGGGCGAAGCGTCTTGTGGTCGGTAGCATTTTCTTCCAACCAAGGAATATTGATTTCGGAATTGAAGTGACCAGAATTGCAAACAATGGCGCCGTCTTTCATGTTTTCGAACATGGGGCCATCGATTACATTAAGATCGCCCGTGACCGTTACCCATACATCACACAGAGCAGCAGCTTCTACAGCAGGCATTACGCGGAAGCCATCCATGATAGCCTCCAGTGCTTTTAGGGGATCGACTTCACAAACGATAACCTGAGCGCCCATGCCACGACCGCGCATAGCAACACCGCGACCACACCAGCCGTATCCTGAAACCACAAGGGTGCGACCAGCAAGCAAACGGTTGGTTGCGCGAATAATACCATCAAGTGTTGATTGGCCTGTGCCGTAGCGATTGTCGAAGAAATGCTTAGTTTTTGCTTCGTTAACAGCAATGATGGGGTATTTCAGAGCACCTTGCTTTGCCATTGCGACAAGACGAATAACGCCAGTGGTGGTTTCTTCGGTACCACCAATAATGGTTTCCAGCGCATCGGTGCGAGTTTCATGGATGCGTCCTACTGCATCAGCACCGTCATCCATGGTGATTTGAGGAAGCGTATCAATTACTGCATCAACATGTTCGTAATAGGTTTGGGTATTTTCGCCCTTAATGGCATATACCGGGATTTCGAAATGCTTAACTAAGGCAGCAGCGGTGTCGTCCTGAGTGGAAAGAGGGTTGGATGCACACAGGGTAACATCGGCGCCACCTGCTTTTAAGGTACGCATCAAGTTGGCGGTTTCGGTGGTTACATGCAAACATGCGCCGATGCGAATACCTTGAAGGGGCTTTTCTTTTTCAAAGCGCTGTCGAATAGAAGCAAGTACTGGCATATCACGATCTGCCCAAAGAATACGATCGAGACCAGCATCTGCCAGCGTAATGTCCTTAATATCGTAGTTCATGTTGAACCTCCTTAAACTATGTTAAGGGTACCACGCTTGATAGTTTCTCTTTATGTGAAAATGTGTGAAGGTACTGTGCAGACAACGTGTTCAGAATGCGAAAGAAGGGCATTTATAGGGATAAGAAGAAACAAATTGTTTACTTATCGTGTCTTGTACAGAATAAAAGTCTATAATCCCCAGAGCAGTAATGTAGCTTTGTGTGCTTGAAAGCTGTTTTGTTTGTAGTATGTTTGCATCGCAAAGAAAGCTAGATACATTACTATATTTGGTGCAGGTTTTAGAGGAGCCTTTGTGTTAGAGCAAATGTTATCGTCCCTTTCGTTTGTGGACTTTTTTAATATGTGCGTATTCGTAGTGTTTACGTGTTGCTATGCATACCAGATTGTGTATGTGTTTGTTTCTCTAACCAAAAAGCCTCCTGAGCTTACTGCAAAAAAGAATCATCGTTATGCGGTTTTAATTTCTGCTCGTAATGAAAACGCGGTTATCGGAGATTTGATTCATAGCATTCGTGTTCAGAATTACCCTCAAGAGCTAATTGATATCTTCGTTATTGCCGACAATTGCACTGATAATACGGCAGCGGTTGCCCAAGAGGCGGGCGCTATTGTATTTCCTCGCTTTAATAAAGAAGAAATTGGCAAGGGCTATGCACTCGATTACGGCTTTGCGTGCATTCGCCAGCATTACGCAGACAACAACTACGAGGCTTATTTTGTTTTTGATGCCGATAACGTTTTGGATGTTAATTACTTCCGTGAAATGAATAAGGTGTTCGACAACGGCGCACTTGCTTCGACCAGCTATCGTAACTCGAAGAATTATGGTTCTAACTGGATTACTGCTGGGTATGCCGTGTGGTTCATGCGAGAAGCAAAATATCTCTCTCAAGCTCGTTTAACGTTGGGCACGAGTTGCATGGTTTCTGGTACGGGCTTCTTTATTAGCGCGAAAGTAATTGATGAAATGGGTGGATGGAAATATCACCTGCTTACAGAAGATATTGAGTTTTCTACCGATAGCATTATTCATGGTCGTCGTATTGCGTATTGCCCAACGGCGATGCTCTATGACGAACAGCCTCTTACCTTCCGCGATTCTTGGAATCAGCGTTTTCGTTGGGCTAAGGGTTTCTACCAGGTATTTTTTGGTTATGGCGGAAAATTGTTTAAGGGGATCTTCACCAATCCTAAAGGATCGCGCTTTTCCTGCTACGACATGCTTATGACGGTATGTCCTGCCATGCTGCTTACTATTATTACTATCGTGTTTAATGCAGCAATTATTATTCTGGGTGTAACCGGGGTTATGTCCACCGGCGTTATGATTACTTCATCGCTTTCTTCTATATTCTTCTGTCTGTTTAACTTCACTCTCTTTATGTTTATGTTTGGTGCACTTACTACCTTTACTGAATGGGATAACATTCATGCACCAGCACATAAAAAGATTTTATACATGTTCACATTCCCGCTGTTCATGATTACCTATATTCCTATTGCGTTGGTTGCTTTGGTGAAAAAGGCATCTTGGAAGCCCATTCAGCACAGCATTTCAGTGGATGTTCAGGAATTTGCTCAAGCTAATGCAAAGGATAGCGATCGTATTTAAGCGGCTTACATCTTCGAGCTGATAGGCATCTATAAGGTGGTATGACTAAAGTCTAAAAACGCAGGTGGTCTAGTTAAACTCTTGCGAAGGTGAGTCCATAAATTGGAGCCGAAGTGGCATTTCGTAGCGTATTGGCTGCAGAAAAAAGTGTTGCTCCTGTTGTCATAACATCATCTACTACGATTATTTTTTCGAAGTCTTGTAAAGCTTCAACCTTTCCTGGGTCAAGGACAAACGAATTTTCCATGTTGTGCAGTCGTTCTTGACCGCTTAGGAGTCTCTGGTCTTTTTTTGTTTGAACTGACAATGCGTTAATGCAGGTAAGGTTGGCTAGTTCGCTTAGATGGTTAGTTATGTTTTGGAGATGGTCAAATCCGCGTTGGCGCTTTGCGGAGATTCTTGTAGGAATGGGCACTAATACAGAATTAGTCTTCCAAGAATAAGGAATGCTGTCTGCCATAAACATGGCAATATCTTTTGCTAAGCGCTGTTCACCGCGATCTTTATAGCAGGTGATAATACGTCGCGTTTTTGGAGTAAGTATTGTTGTGGATGCGCACCCGTCTAACGGAAACGAAGAAAGATGTTTCCAATTCAAAATAAACTGATTACATTCAGTGCAAATACCTTTTCCGTTAGGCGAGCCGCAAATGGGGCAAGCTTTGAGTTGATCAAGGTAGGGAAGAGCAACTTTGCATGAATGGCAAAGTAAGGTATCAGGTAGGTCACAGAGTACGCAGCGAGTAGGCCATAGTAATTCTTTGAAAAGTTCTTTGGTGTGTATCCAAGAGGTAATAAGTGCTTCTTTATAGTTTTGGCGCTCTGCATTCATGGTGTTGTCTTTCTACCGTATTCTTGCTTTCGCTTGCTATGATGCACCATGGAAGTGCACATCTATCTCATATGTCCTATGTGAGTGCGGTGTGAGTATTACTGAATTTGAACAAAAACTGACATTTTGTTGTATTAAAGTTACATTGAGGGAGCCAAAGCATATAAATGCCCGTGCGTAAAAGTTGAATTTATCGGTAAAATTTACGTTTTCTTAAGGACTAATTCGGTATCTGGTAGACTAGGAATGCTTCTTTTAGGTCTGTGGTTGCGGTATTTCCTAGTCCAAGGCAGATGCGGTCAAAAGGATCCACGTAAGCTACTGGTAAAGATTTTTATCGGGGCGATCATGGCGCATCCTAGGGGTAAGTCGCACCGTCTGCTGATTTTGCAACATAGGGTTGCACGGGCGAGAGAGCGATGTCATATTTTTTGGCTTAGTTCCAGTGCGCGAGTGTGGGGGCAAAGACCAGGTCAGCTGAAAGAAGCCTATAGCAATAAGAAAAGAAGGGATTATCGTAGATGAAACGCGCATCAATTCTTGTGCTCAGTCTGGTGCTTGCGCTTTGTATGGCGCTACCGCTTGCGGGCTGCGCTTCTAATAGCTATACCCCCGAGTTGAAGGATCAGGTTGTTGATGATTCTGCGCTGAACACATCGGGAACTTTACGAGTGGGCATTAACGCTTCTAATCCTCCCTATGCAGCACAGTCTAACGGATCTATTGTTGGTATTGATGTAGATATTGCTGCTGCTCTGGCAGACGAATTGGGTCTTAAGCTTGAATTGGTAGATGTGGGAACCTCTATTGATACTGCCTTTGCTCGCGAAAATGTTGATATTGTAATGGGTGCAGAGGAAGCTAATTCGGCCTACTGGATGTCAGATGACTATATGAATTCTGGCATTGCATTGTTTTCGCTGACTGAAGGCGCAGAAGCTCCTACGGCGGCGGGTTCGTTTAAGGTTGCTGCACAGTCTTCTTCTATGAGCGCATGGGAAGTAACGGATCATTATGGTGAGGCATGTTTAGAAAACGCTGGCGATCCTAATGCGGCTTTCGATATGTTGAGCACTGGTTCTGTTAATTATGTTGCTGCAGAAAGCACTATTGGCGAATACGTAATTCATACCTCTGGTATTGAAGCGTATCCTATTGCATTGCTTCAGGCTGCTACTCCTCGTGCTATAGCGGTTGCTTCAGATAATGCTGAACTTCAGCAGGCAGTAAGTAATGCACTTGCTTCGTTGATAAACGGCGGAGTTGTTGATGTTATCGAAGGTAGATGGCTTGGTGGCCATACTGACATTGCTAGTTTGACAGTGATCCAGGCAACGGCACCTCAATCAACATCCGAAGAGGAAGCGGGCGATGAGGCAGCAACTCCAATTGTTTCTTCGGGTAGCGAAGATGAAAATGCTGATTCTTCTAATTCCGCCGACGCAACCGACGAAACAGGATCTGAAGAATAATGTTGATTACGAAACGGTAACGCTGGTGGAAAAAGTGTTTTTCAGATGTTGCCAAAGTAGGGGAATTCTCTTGCGGTTCTGTTGAAATGGTTTCGGGAAGATTACAAACAAAGGAGTAGATGGTTTATCTGCTCCTTTGTTTTATTCTGGGATGCGAAATAAAGAACTGGCGTATGCCAAAAGTGTGCAATTAGAGGAGATATCATGTCATATCAACAAGGAAGTCCTCAGCCCGAGGCGCCTCAGGTAGAAACACCTCAGCAAGGATGGCAGCAACCTCCTGTTTCTCCGATGAATCAAAACAATCAAAACAATCAAAACAAAAAGAAGTCATCCTTTTCTTGGAAAACTTTTTTGACCGCGTTTTGTGGTGCGTTAGTTGCCTGTGTATTGGCTTTAGGTGTTTATTCTGTGGTAGCCCCAGGTTCCTCAACGGTGCTTGGCGGTGATGGTGGAACAAATATTACCGTCAACGGTGAAGATGCAACTTTAGCGGAAACCGTTTCGCAGAAATGCTTGCCTTCGGTGGTGAATATTGATGTATACACCCAAAGCTCCTCGTCGGGCTTTTTAGGGATGGTTGATCAGTCTAGCGGAGAATATACCGAGTCTGCTTTAGGTTCAGGAATTATCATTTCTAGCGATGGGTATATCCTGACAAACTATCACGTTATTGAGGGTGCTGATCGCTTGCAGGTAACTGCTGATGGCGGGGAATATGAGGCTACAGTTGTAGGCACCGATCCTTCAAGCGACCTAGCGGTATTAAAAATTGATGCAACCGATTTAACTGCTGTTGAAATTGGCTCTTCGTCTGATTTAGTGGTAGGCGAATGGGTTATGGCGCTAGGTAGTCCTTATGGATTAGAGCAATCGGTTTCAACAGGTATTGTTTCTGCAACAAGCCGAACCACTTCTGCTCTTAATGATGGAACTTCAAGTGCGGTGTATACCAACCTGATTCAAACTGATGCAGCAATTAATCCCGGTAATTCTGGTGGCGCTTTGGTAGATAAAGACGGTAAGCTTATTGGCGTTAATACTCTTATTGCTTCTTCGTCTGGATCTAGCTCAGGGGTAGGTTTTGCAATTCCGGTAGACTATGCAATCAATATCGCTCAGCAGATCATCGACGGAAAACAGCCTTCACATGCGCAGCTTGGAGTGTCTGCTACTACAGTGACCAGTCAGTTAGCACAACGTTATGGTTTAGGCGCTGATGCTGGTGCATATGTTTCTAACGTAAATGCTGGCTCTAGTGCTGCTGAGGCAGGTATTGAACAGGGCGATATCATTACCAAAGTGGGTGATACCGATATCTCCTCATCTTCGGATTTAGTATTAGCTGTGCGTTCTCATAATGTGGGCGATACAGTAACTATTACCTATGTTCGCGGCAACCAAGAAAATACGGCAGAGGTAACCCTGGGTTCCGATTCGTAAAAAGTGCTTTGTTGACAAACTGAAAGTTTTAAAGTTTTTCAAAACAGGTCTTTTTAGGTAGATAATTTTCGGATAGAGGTTTTGATCGCTTTTGGTTTTTCTGGATATAGTGCGATTATGAAATGGCGTTTGGTGCAAACCAAGCGCCATTTTTTTGTCCTAAGTGTCGTCTTTACTAAAAGAGCACACAATTCTTAATCGCGATAGTTCATCAATACTTCAATACCTATGTTTTGGCATACGGAATAGCAATTCTGTCCGAAATAATTTCGGTTCAGGGCGCCAGTAGGAAAGCTTGCAGTAAGAAAACGAATGAAGGGTAGTGATTTTTCGCGCAGATTTGCTACGAATTTTAACGAGCTTGTTTTGGACTGGTGGTTTTACGGTAATATAACAAGGATAACGCTCGAAGAAAGGATGTACCCATGAGCTCTGATTACAAGTACAAGCGTGTTCTCCTGAAACTTTCCGGTGAAGCGCTTATGGGCGAGGCCGGCTACGGAATTGATCCAAAGGTAGTAGAAGAGCTTGCGGTTCAGATTAAAGAAATTGTAAACGATGGTATTGAGCTTGCGGTTACCGTAGGTGGTGGCAACATCTTCCGTGGTCTTGCCGGCTCGGCAGAAGGCATGGATCGTGCCCAGGCAGACTACATTGGTATGTTAGCTACCTGCATGAATGCACTTGCACTGCAAGACGCTTTCGAACGTCACGATATTCCTACACGTGTAATGAGCGCCATCGAAATGCGCCAGGTTTCTGAGCCCTATATTCGCCGTCGTGCTATTCATCATTTGGAAAAAGGATACGTAGTAATTTTTGCTGCGGGCACTGGCAATCCTTATTTCACCACAGATACCACTGCAGCACTTCGCGCATGTGAAATCAACGCTGAATGTTTGATGAAGGCCACCAAGGTTGATGGCATTTATGATAGCGATCCTGTTACTAATCCCGATGCTAAGCGTTTTGAACACATTAGTTATCTTGAGGTGCTCTCTCGTGAATTGCACGTGATGGACTCAACGGCAACTTCGCTTTGCATGGATAACAATCTTCCTATTTTGGTATTCGACCTTATGGTTCCTGGCAATATTTCGCGTATTCTTAAGGGAGAAAATATTGGCACAACCGTAAGTGCTGACTAACGTTATTTCAATCCAGGAAAGGATTTTTCAATGATCGACGACATTATGAAAAAAGCAGACGAACGCATGAAGGCTGCCGAAGATCAGCTTCTTTCTAACTTCGCTTCTGTTCGCACTGGCCGTGCTAATGCTATGATTTTGGATCGCGTAAAGGCTGAGTATTATGGTACGCTTACTCCCATCAATCAGATGGCTGCTATTAAAACCCCAGATGCTCACACCTTGGTTATTGAGCCTTGGGACAAGTCTTCTCTTGGTGCTATCGATCATGCTATCCAGCAGGCAAATCTTGGTGTAACTCCCAACAACGATGGTTCCGTTATTCGTCTTTCTTTCCCTCCTTTGACTGAAGAACGTCGTAAGGAATTCGTTAAGGAATGCCGTACCTATGCTGAAGAAAGTCGCGTAGCGGTACGTAATGCTCGTCGTGATGCGAATGCAGCAGTTGAAAAAGCGGTAAAGAGCGACAATCTTCCCGAAGATGATCAGCGTCGTGCTGAAGCAGATATTCAGAAAAAGACTGACGCTGCTATTGCTAAAATTGACCAGCACCTTGCTGCAAAAGAAAAGGAGCTTATGTCAATCTAGGCGTTGGAGGCATGGACAGTATGCGAAAACCTCTTGATTACATATTTCCTAATCCACCAAGCGATTATGATCCGCACGCACTTATTCCAGAAGCTATCCCTCGTCATGTTGCCGTCATTATGGATGGCAATGGACGTTGGGCTAAAAAGCGTGCGCTGAATCGTTTGCGCGGTCATAAAGCGGGCATTGAAGCAGTGCGCGAAACCATTCGTTGCGCAAACGACGTAGGGGTGGATTATTTAACTATTTATTCGTTTTCTACGGAAAACTGGAAACGTCCCGAAGATGAAGTAAAAGGCCTTATGGAGCTGTTTGCGAAAACTATGCTCGCAGAAGTTGATGGTCTTCATGAAGAGCATGTTCGTGTTCGTACCATTGGTGATCTATCTTTATTGCCTGCTGAAACGCGTACTGCCTTTGAAGAGGCTTGGGAAAAAACCAAGAATAATGATGGTATGACCTTGGTGGTTGCGGTTAATTATGGTTCTCGCCAGGAACTTTTACATGCCGCTGAAAACTATACTCAGCGTGCTCTTGCTGCCAAGGAACAAGGATCCCCGTTGCCAGAATTAACCGAAGAAGTATTTGAACGGGGATTGTACACAGCAGATATTCCCGATCCTGACCTTCTTATTCGCACGTCAGGCGAAATGCGTGTTTCTAATTTCTTGTTATGGCAGATTGCCTATACCGAATTTGTATGCACTGATGTGCTATGGCCAGATTTTAATCGCTACGATTTTCTTCGTGCTTTATTAGAGTACCAATCACGCGATCGTCGATTTGGGGCGCTCTAGTATGACAAAAACGCGCGTACGAAAGCCTTTTCTGCGCAATCAGGATGGCAAAGGCAAACAATCAGAATTACAGAGTATGGTACAAGATGAGCAAACCTTATCTTGTAGTTCTCTGACAACTGAAGTGGAAACTATTACCTATCCTGATGAACATGCTTGGGAAAAGAAATCCACTAAAGCTCGAAAAGCTGTTGTGAATAAGCTGCCTTCTAAAGTGGCTCATCCGAGCAATCTTGCTGTGCGTACTGCGACAGGAGCAATATATATCCTGCTTACGGTAGTGTGCGTGTTGGTGTCGGACTTTACTACGGCATTGTATCTTTCTTTGTTAAGTGCAATTTGCGCCAATGAGTTTTATTACATGCTTCGTGCTGATGCTAAGCTTCCTAATGAATTGCTGGGGGTTTGCGCAGCTGCTTTATTCCCTTTGGTAATGTGGCTGTTTGATATTTCCGGTGTTTGTATTGCGCTTGCTGTATATATATTAGTTCTCTTGGTTTGGTATGTATTTTGGCAGCCAGCGCGTATTAGCGATGTGTCAGTAAGCCTTTTTGGTGCGGTGTACACTGGATTAATCATGTCGACCGCATTGTTGCTTCGTCAATCCCTGCCAGAGCCTTGGGGTGCCGTTTTGGTTTTAGGCTTGTTTGTTAGTGTATGGGGAAGCGATGCTTTTGCATATCTGGTGGGCTCCGCTATTGGTAAACACAAACTCGCGCCACATATTTCGCCTAATAAAAGCTGGGAAGGTTTTATCGCGGGCCTGATATTTGCTATGGCGATCTGGTATTTGCTCTCTTATATTCCGGGCGTATCTCTAACCTTGCCTCAGGCATTGGTCTTTGGTTTGATTAACGGCTTGGCGGGCGTGTTGGGTGATTTAGTAGAAAGCCGCATTAAACGTAATTCTGGATTTAAAGATTCAGGAACGATTATGCCCGGGCATGGCGGTTTGCTTGATCGCTGTGATTCGCAATTCTTAGTTACTCTTTCAGGCGCAATTTTGCTGGTATTAGGAGGCTGTATCCCCTATGTCTTCTGAGATTTCTCCTTGTGATGCTTGTTCGCGTGGGGCGGCATCTCAAAAACGTCGTATTGTAGTACTGGGCTCAACAGGATCTATTGGTCTGCAAACTCTTGATGTGGTTCGTCGTCATTCCGATAAGCTAGAAATTGTAGGTTTAGCTGCAGGAACGCGTGCTAAAGAACTATTAGCTCAGGCTAAGGAATTTGATGTTTCCCATATTGCTCTGGGTATGCGAAATTGTGCCGATGGCTCTGTTCTTGATGAACTTACAGAACATGTCGAAACACTAAGCCGCACTACTGCGGGCGGTGGATCATTTACGCAAGGTCCTGACGGGGTTGTTGATTTATGTCGTCTCCCAGAGGCGGATCTTGTGGTAAATGCTTTAGTGGGAGCAGCAGGCCTGCGTGCAAGTTATGAAACGCTGCAGGCAGGAAAAGTACTTGCGCTTGCTAATAAGGAATCACTTGTTGTTGGTGGCGATTTAATTATGCCTATGGCACAAGAGCCAGGACGCTTGATGCCTATTGATTCAGAGCATGGTGCAATTTACCAGTGTTTACTAGGGGAAGATTCTCGTGAAGTAAGCAAGTTATGGGTAACTGCTTCTGGTGGTCCTTTCCGTGGTAAAAAGCGTGCAGATTTAGAACATGTAACTCCAGCGCAGGCGCTTCATCATCCAACGTGGAATATGGGCGCAAAAATTACTATTGATTCATCGACGTTGATGAATAAGGGGCTTGAAGTTATTGAAGCGCATCATTTATTTGCCATGCCCTACGACAAAATTGAAGTAGTGGTGCAGCCACAAAGCGCTATTCATTCTATGGTTGAATTCACAGACGGTAGTGTAAAGGCTCACCTTGGTACTACTGATATGCGCATTCCTATCCAGTTTGCACTCAGCTATCCGCAGCGTTGGTCGGCGCCAGTAGAACCTTTGGACTTCCGTACGTTAGGGTCCCTCGATTTTGCAGCCCCCGATACGGAAACGTTTCGTTGCTTAGCGCTCGCTCGTAAGGCGGGATCTGTAGGAGGAACGCTTCCTTGTGCTATGAATGCTGCAAATGAAATTGCTGTTGCAGCATTTTTGGAGGAATGTTGTTCTTATTTAGGTATTGCTGAGGTAGTAGAAGCCACCATGGATGCTTGCAGGATAGAATCAGTTCAGAGTATTGAACAACTTTTAGAAATTGATGCATGGGCGCGTTCGTATGCGCGCAGTGTACTACCTAAGTGAGCTACATGGATATTCTTATCATGATCATAGCGGCAACCATCGTGTTGGGCTTTCTGGTCTTTATTCACGAAGGAGGCCATTTTCTTGCTGCACGATTATTTGGCGTGCGTGTTACTGAATTCATGATTGGATTGCCTGGTCCTTCCGTTGGCTTTACCAGAGGTGAAACTCGTTTTGGCGTTACCTGTGTTCCTTTGGGTGGCTATGCAAATGTGTGTGGCATGGCTCCAGCGAGCAATAGTCCTCATTTGAAGCGTGTTTTAGGTTACGTGTATCGAAAAGGTACGGTTTATTCTGAAGACGTTGCGCATGATTTATGTTTGAGCGAAGATGAAGCGTATGAGCTGCTTGAGGAACTTGCAGACTGGGGCTCTGTGGTGCGCCCTCATCGCAAAGATAAGCATAATATTTATCGAACTCCTAAAAGATTAAGTGGGGAAGAAGGAATAGCAGTTCCTATAGCTGACTTGCAAACTTTTTTTGATCGGGAAAAAGCTTGTCAGTATAGTGCCCTTCCGTTTTGGAAACGTTGCATTATTCTTCTCGCAGGTCCTTTTGTAAATCTTGCTTGGGTGCTCCTCGCTTTTATTATTGTGTATTCAATTATTGGCCTTGATTTGCAAAACACTTCGACTGGTGAAATATTTCATTACAATTGGGCACCCTGGGATGCTGTATATATGGGCTTTAATTATTTAGGCATGGTGCTTGCCGCGGTGGTTTCCTTATTTAATCCTCAAACTATAGGGGAAACCATTTCGCAATCTACTTCCATTGTGGGTATTGCAGTCATGTCCAAAGGTGCACTTGAAGCAGGATTCCAGAACTTTTTATTCTTCTCTGCAATAATTTCTGCTTCTCTTGGATTTATGAATTTAATTCCTATTCCGCCTTTAGATGGCGGTCGTTTTGCGGTTGAACTCTTTCAAAAGATATCACGCAAAGTGGTATCTCTTAGAGCGCTGGGATATTTATCCATGACAGGTTTTGCACTGTTTATGGGCTTATTTGTTGTTATGCTTAACCAAGATGTTCAGCGTTTTGTGTTTGGGAATTGGGGCTAGGTTATGCCAGAGGTAAAACCAAATCAAAAAACACGGCAGGTTTATGTAGGTAGTGTTGCTCTTGGCGGCGGCGCTCCTTGCGTGGTGCAGTCCATGCTTAATCTTTCTCTTCAGGATATTCAGGGAAATTTAGACCAAATTGATCGATTAGCGCAAGCAGGATGCGAGGTAATTCGTATCGCAATTCCTCACAAAAGCGATCTGGCATATTTCGAAGAAATCTGTGCCAAGTCGCCTTTGCCTGTAGTTGCAGACATTCACTTTAGTGCTGAAATTGCTATCGAGGCAGCTCGTCGTGGGGCTGCAAAGTTACGTATCAATCCCGGCAATATTGGCGGATTAGAAGCATGTATTCCGGTATTGAATGCCGCGCGCGAAGCGGGTATTCCCATTCGTATTGGTGTTAATGCAGGTTCGCTCGATGAAGAACTTGCCGCTCGCACTGATTTATCTTTATCAGAAAAGCTGGTCGAATCTGCGCGTGGGTATGTTGAGTTTTGTTACGCTCACGATTTTTATGATGTGGTGGTTTCGGCAAAAGCTCACGATGTTCCTACGACGGTGGCAGCATATCGTCTTCTTTCTGAAACTTTACCTGAAGTTCCCCTTCACATTGGCATTACGGAAGCAGGTACCCTGTTTCAGGGTTTGGTAAAATCCGCTAGTGGTTTAGGTATTTTGCTTGAGCAAGGCATCGGAGATACTATGCGTATTTCTCTTACTGATGATCCTGTAGAAGAAATACGTGCTTGCTGGATGCTTTTATCGGCGCTAGGTTTGCGCCGACGTGATCCAGAGTTAGTAAGTTGTCCTACCTGTGGTCGTTGTCAGGTAGACTTAATAGCAATCGCTAAAGAAGTTGAAGATAGACTAAAAGATATTCATCAACCAATTCAGGTTGCCGTAATGGGTTGTGTGGTGAATGGCCCTGGTGAAGCAGCTGATGCCGATATTGGCGTTGCCTGTGGAAAAGGCTCGGGTGTTATTTTTGCACATGGTAAAACCTTGCGAAAGGTTGAAGAGGCGGCTATCGTTGATGTGCTTATGGAAGAGATAGGAAGACTATGACCGAAATTATGCGTTTAAGTAAGCAGTATGCTCCTACTTTGAAGGAAGATCCTACCGATGCAGAAATTGCCAGCCATCGTTTGCTAGTTCGTGCTGGCATGATCAGGAAAGTTACTTCTGGCGTATATACCTATTTGCCTCTAGGTATGAAAGTGCTTGCAAAAATCGAGCGCATTGTTCGTGAAGAAATGGATGCAACGGGTGCCCGCGAAATGCTCATGCCTGCTTTACAGCCTGGTGAGTTATGGCATGAAAGCGGTCGCTGGAATGACTACGGTCCTGACTTTTCCAGCTGGTGGGAAAAGTGGGCCGCCGGAGGCACGTTCTCACCGAAGTCACCCATCGGAGCCAACAAAGACAAAGAGCATCCTAGGCCGTTAAAGGCTATCGCCACAAATATAGCCTGTCATTGCCATAGCCAGTGCCCACACTAGCTGTGGCGATCCGTTCCACACGGTAGAACATCAGGCTTCTTCAACCGACCGAGCAGCGGCAGCGAGAGTAGACGGAAGCCGATTCCTTGCTTCGGCGGGGCCTATGATGCAACTCTTACACACGATAGAGGAAGTCTTGAAACCTTAGGTTTCAAGTGGCGTTCTTTGGTAACTTTCTGCCGCTATTGGCAGAAAGTTACCCGCCGGAGACAACAAAAGCGAGACGGATCATGACAGCTGAAGGCTATCACCATAGAGATAGCCTGTCATTTCCCAGCGATAGACCCACACGCCCCTTCACCTGAGTGGGAGCGGCAGCGGGTCTGTTGCAGAGTCAATTCCCTTTACAGCCCATAGCGAACGCAACTCTTGAGAGCAAAGGAAGTTTTGAAACCATCGGTTTCAAACGGCTCTTTTGCCCACTTTTCCAGCTGGTGGGAAAAGTGGGCCGCCGGAGGCACGTTCTCACCGAAGTCACCCGTCGGAGACCCGTCCCATTGAAGTCCCCGGCGGCAATCAAAACATCCCCTCACGCAAGCAGGATCCGGTCATTATCCAGCGCATGGCCTGCGCCGCTGCGGAAGCGCTCCAGCAGGTCATTGACCGTGAGCCCCTCCCGCTCTGCCCCGGAGACATCCAGTACAATGGAGCCCTCCGCCATCATCAGGGTGCGGTTGCCCAGAGACAGGGCCTGTGCCATGTTGTGGGTCACCATCAGACAGGTGATGTGGTGCTCCGCCACGATGCGCCGGGTCAGCTCCAGCACCTTGTCCGCCGTGGCGGGGTCCAGTGCAGCCGTGTGCTCGTCCAGCAGCAGCAGCTTCGGCGGCACCATGGTGGCCATCAGCAGCGTCAGCGCCTGCCGCTGACCGCCGGACAGCAGCCCCACCGGCTGGTGCATCCGCTCCTCCAGCCCCATGTCCAGCTGGGCCAGCTGGCTGCGGAACAGCTCCCGGTCCTTGGCTGTGATGCGGCGGAAGGGACTTCCGTGAGAGGCCCGCAGATAGGCCAGCGCCAAATTCTCCTCGATGGCCATGTGGGGGGCGGTCCCCCGCATGGGGTCCTGAAACAGCCGCCCAATGACCCGGCTGCGCTGGTGCTCCGGCTGGAAGGTCAGATCCGTACCGTCCAGCAGGATATGCCCCTCGTCGGTGTAAAAGCTTCCGGCGATGGCTCCAAACAGGGTGGACTTTCCGGCGCCGTTGGAGCCTACGATGGTGGCGAACTCCCCGTCCTCCAGATGCAGGGAGAGCTGCCGCAGAGCCTGCCGGGCATTGGGCGTGCCGGGGTGAAAGGTCTTGGAAATGGCAGTGATGTCCAGCATATCAGGCGGCCTCCTTTCGGCTGTGCTTCTGCTTCTGAAAAGCGGCCCAGCGCCGCAGACCGGGGGCGGCAATGGCCAGCGCCACAATGACGGCGGTGAGCAGCTTCAGGCACTCCACCGGCACCACCTTGGTGTAAAACACCACGGCGTAGATAAAGCGGTAGACCACGGAGCCCACCAGCGCCGCCAGAATACCCTTATACACCGTGCGGCGGCCCAGCACGGTCTCGCCGATGATGAGACACGCCAGTCCGATGACCACGATGCCGGTGCCGGAGTTGATATCCACGGTTTTCTGATACTGTCCCACCATGGCGCCGGACAGAGCCGTCAGTGCATTGGACAGGCACAGCCCCACGGTGACGGTAAAGGTGGGGTCCAGTGACGAGGCCCGGACCATATCGGGATTGTCGCCGGTGGCTCGGATGGAAAGTCCCAGCCGGGTCCCCAGAAACAGCGCCAGCAGCCCGGCGCACAGGAGCGTCACTGCTGCGGCCAGCACCAGCTCATACCAGTCACCGCCCAACCCGGTGGAGCGCAGCAGGGTAAAAACGGTGTCGCTGCCCAGCAGACTCTCGTTGGAGCGCCAGCCCATGGCCATGAGGTTGATGGTGTAAAGCCCCGTATTGGTGACGATGCCCGCCAGAATGGAAGGCACCGACAGCCGGGTCTGGAGGAAGGCGGTGATAAACCCGGCGCACGCCCCCGCCAGCATGGCCGCCGGAACGGCCAGCAGGGGATGCCCGGCGGCGGTAAGGGTCACGGACACGGCGGCCCCCAGCACGAAGCAGCCGTCGGTGGTGAGATCGGCAATGTCCAGCACCCGGAAGCTCAGGAACAGCGCCAGCGCCACCGGCGCATAGTGAAAGCCCAGCTCCAGTGCAGTTTGTACGACAAGCAGCATGATTCGGCTCCTTTCGGAAGGTCAGTCGGAAAGCATCAGTCCTTGGTGGTGGTGACCTCCACCAGCTGGGCCATCTGGGCAAACACGGAGTAGTCGGCCTTCAGCACGGCGGCGGTGTCGGTGTTGACGGTGATGATGCCGCCGTCCATCCGGTAGTAGTCCTCCATCCCGTCCATGCCCTGCGTCATGGCCTGATAGACCAGCGTGGCGGTGCGTGTGCCCAACTCGGTGTAGTTGACGCCGCAGGTGGCGAAGGCACCGTTGCGGACAAAGGAGTCAGCCCCGGTATAGTGGGGGATGCCGGCCTTGGCCAGATCGTCGGCAATGGCCAGCTCGGCGGCCATGATAACATTGTCGGTGGGGGTGAACACGGCGTCCACCTTGGCGGAGATCAGGGCGGCGGCAGCGGCCACCACCTCGTCATTGGTGTTGGCAGTCTGCTCCACACAGGTAATGCCGTGCTGCTCCAGATACGCCTTGGCCTCGGCAATGGGCTTGGTGGAGTTGGGCTCGGACAGGGAGTACAGCAGCCCCACCTTGGAGACGCCGGGATCCTGCGCCAGCATCATGTCCAGAATGTACTCGGTATTCAGCGCATCGCTGGTGCCGGTAACATAGTCGATGCCGGTGAGCTTGGCGGTATCGGGATCGGAGATGGCGGCATACACCACCGGCGTAAGGCTGTCCTCAGCCGCCACGGCGGACACCTGAGCGGCGGTGGTGGCGATGGGAATAATGGCATCCACCTTGTCGGCCACAGCCTGATCCGCCAGCTGCTTCAGCACCGACTGATCCCCCTGCCCGGAGGTGATGGTGTAGCGGATGGAGACGTTCTGCTCCTGAGCGATGGCATCCAGCCGGGCGGCAATGGCATCGGCGATCTCATCCAGCGAGGCATGATCCATCTGCTTGATGATGGCCACGGTATAGCCGTCCTTATCCTCATCTTTACCGCCGTCGGAGGGCTTGGCGCCGCAGGCGGCCAGACTCAGCACCATCAGCACGGACAGCGCCAGCGCCGTCAGGGACTTCATCAGATTCTTCTTTTTCATACGGGTATCCTCCTAAAAATGATCTCAGGCGGCAGATGAGTCCGTGGCCGTGCCGGGGCCTGCGGAAAATAAAAAACGGCCTTCGTCCCACATGGGACAAAAGCCATTGCTTCTGCGATACCACCCAAATTGACACCAAACGGCGTCCGCTCGCTTCTGCGTACCATCATACGCACCCCGGTGGGTAACGGGTGGGGCTCCCGTCGGTCCCTACTTGGCCTGCGCCGTTCGGTCCGCCCTCGAAAGTCCATTCACCGGCCGCTCACCGCCCCGATCCCACCATCCGGAGCTCTCTGAAGGAATTGCCGCACCGACTACTTCTCTTTCTCACAGGTTTGTGCTGTGTACTTGTTGTGGAGTATTATATGCGTCCGGCACACACTTGTCAAGCCCCGGCAGAAAATTTTTCTGGCAACCGCCGGCGGGACATGGTATAATGGGGACACTATCTGAAGAAAGGCAGGAATGGATATGAATTTTGCGGAGCTGTCGGCGCAGCGGTACTCCCTGCGTAAGTTCAGTGACCGGCCGGTGGAGGATGCCCTGCTGCAGCAGGTGCTGGAGGCGGGACGCAACGCTCCCACCGCCCATAACAACCAGCCCCAGCGCATCTTCGTGCTGCAAAGCCCGGAGGCCATGGAGAGGGCGGACGCCTGCATGGGCAGCCACTTCCATCCGCCGGTGCTGCTGGCGGTGGCCTATGACCCGGCGGCGGCTTGGGACCGGGAGGATGACGGGAAGAACCACGGTGAGATCGACGCCACCATCGCCGTGACCCAGATGATGCTGCAGGCGGCGGATCTGGGCCTTGGCACCACCTACGTGGGGATGTTCGACCCGGAGAAGCTGACGGCGGCCTTCCCGGAGATGTCCCCATCGCCATGCTGCCGCTGGGCTATCCCGCCGAGGGAGCCCATCCCGCCCGGCTGCACACGGACCGCAAGCCCATGGAGCAGCTGGTGAAATACCTGTAAAAAATATCCGCTTCCACTACACCGGAAGCGGATATTTTTTAACTCTGTGCCTGCTCCAGCAGCTGGGCGGCGACGGAGCCGGCCACGTCGGAGCCGCTGCCGCCGTGCTCCACCACCACCACGAAAGCCAGCGGCAGGGCGCTATCGTCCACGAAACCCACGAACCACGCATGAGGAGCACCGTCGCTGACCTCCGCCGTGCCGGACTTGGCGCAGACTGCCAGATCTCCGAACCGGGACTGCCCGTAGGTCTCCTGTACGTTGTGGGCCATCATGTCCCGCAGGGTCTGGCGGGTCTCGGCGGTGAACACGGCGGCCCGCTTTTCCTTGGCGGGAATGGCGGCGGGCAGCCCCAGTACGCCGGTCTCCCGGTACAGGAGTCGGGGCGTGGCGGCCCTGTCGTCGGAGGCAATGGAGCCCATCAGCGCCAGCATGGCGCAGGGGTTCACCATGTCCTCATACTGCCCCACGCCGGACCAGCCCAGATCGCCGCCGCTCCCGGCGGTGAACAGCCCGGAGACCGTGGGGATACCGCTGACGGAGAAGCCCTCCAGCAGCCCCGCCTGCCGGGCGTAGTCCTGCAAAACGTCGGCCCCCAGCTCCACCGCCAGCTGGGCATACACCCCGTTGCAGGAGCGGGCGAAGGCGTCGGAGAGATCCATCTCCCCGTGGGCGTAGGGGCAGGTGATGACCTGATCCCCGATGGTAACGCTGCCGTCGCAGGTGAAGGTGCGCTCCTCCACGCCGGGCAGCTGCTCCAGCGCCGCAGCGGTGGTGACCACCTTGAACACGGAGCCGGGGGTGTACAAACCGGACAGGAGCCGGTTGAGATACACACCCTCATAGTCGCTGTCGTCGTCGCTGATCTCCGGCGGGTCGGCGGGGTCGAAGGAGGGGTTGGAGACCATGCAGAGGATATCGCCGGTTTCATAGTTATATACGGCGGCCACGCCCTTCCGGCCGTCCAGCGCCTCCCACGCCGTTCGGCTGAGGTCGGCATCTATGGTGAGATACACTTTGTGACCGCCGGAGAGGGTGCCGGTGAGGGGGTCAAAGCCGATGAGCCGGGACTGGAACGCCTCCAGCGCCGAGGTGGAGATGTTCCCCAGCTGATCTCCCACGGCATGGAGGGTGGCCTGCCGCAGGGCGCTGTCCTCGTGATAGACGCCGGAGGGGCCGTCATAGAGGACGGTGCCGTTGCGGTCCAGCACCTGACCGGTGCGGACCACGCCGTCGGTGTAGGCATGACCGTTGGCGGAGAAGGCGGCCCACGCCTCCCCCCGGAAGGTGTAGCGCAGGCAGAACAGCGCCAGCCCCAGCCCCAGCAGTACGATCAGCAGCAGGAGCAGGACGGAGCGGAATTTCACTTGCTTCATCGGGCATCCTCCTTTCCGAAGATGTCATCCGTGGCGACTCCCAGTTCATCCAAAAAACCGGTGGCCTGCGGCGGCTTGACGGCGGGGGCCGGAGCCTTGGGGGCCGCCTTAACGGATACGGGCGGCGGCGCTGCCGCCTGCAAATAGGCCAGCAGCCCCCAGCAGGACAGCATACTGGAGCCGCCCATGGAGACGAAGGGGAAGGTGACACCGGTCAGGGGCAGCAGGTCCACGGAGCCCAGTACATTGAGGGTGGTCTGGAACACCAGCATGGCGGCGGTGGCGCAGGCGGCGATGGCGTAAAAGCTGGAGCGGGAGCGCCCGGCGGCCCGCAGGGCGTAAATGCCCAGCAGGATCACGGCGGCTGCAGCACACAGGGCCAGCAGCAGGCCGAACTCCTCGGATACCACGCCGAACACCAGATCCGTGTTGGCGGCGCCCACATATTTCAGCCACGCCTCCTCCGGCCCTGCGCCGAAAAGGCCGCCGGAGGCCACGGCGGACATGGTGCGGGTCTGCTGATAGCCTTCCTCCTGGGCGTATTCCCAGGCGTGCCGCCAGACGGCAAACCGGGCCAGCACATAGGGCTTGAAGCGCAGGACGATGCCCCCGGCAAAGCCTGCGGCGGCGGTGATCATTACGATGGAGGGCAGGTCGCCGGTGCGGAGAAAGGCGATGCACAGAAATGCCACGAAGAAGATCAGCGCCGTGCCGAAGTCGCTCATCAGGGCCAGGCACCCCACACAGTAGGCGGAGAAGAGAATGGTGAAAATGAGGTTCCGCTTGGCAAACAGGCGGTCTAACGTGGCGGCCCCTGCCAGAATGAATACGATTTTCACCAACTCCGAGGGCTGGAAGGTAATGGGGCCTATGGCGATCCAGTTTTTGGCGCCGAAGATGCGCTGCCCAAACAGTACGTTGAAGGCCAGCAGCGCTGATGCGGCGGCTACCAGCGGCCACCGGAGCTTCAACGCCAGCGGCAGACTCTGCAAGACCCGATCCATCAGCAGATATATCCCCATACCCAGCACCACGGCGGCCAGCTGTTTATATAAGGAGTGGGAGTCGTAGGCGGCGGTGACGGCGAAGCCCACGGTGGTCAGCAGCAGTGCCAGGACCTCCAGCCCACGGGAGCCGGTGCGGCGCAGGGAGCAAAAGACCCACGACAGCAGTATCAGTCCGCCGAAGCCAATGCACACCGGCAGTGTGGCTCCGGCCGTCAGACCGGGAAGGAATTGCAGGAACATCAGCACCTGAAACAGGGTCAGCAGCCACAGCGTCCCGCGGGAGGCGGCGGTGCGGACCGGCCAACGGGCCTGCTTCTGGTCGGGGAAGAAGTAGATATCCACCCCGCCCATGGAGAGGGCGTCGCCGGGATTCAGGGCGGTGGGGCGCTCCACCACCGTGCCGTTGAGCAGGGTGCCGCCGGTGCGGATGGGGTAGATGCGCCAGATGCCCTCGCTGTCCCGGCACAGGGCGGCGTGGCTGCGGGAGACGGATGGGAAATTGATGCGAATATCCGCCTGCCTGGCCCGGCCGATCATGTTCTCCCAGTGGTACAGCGGATAGCGTGCGCCGTTGGAGAGACTGAGAAAGCCCCAGCTCTCCCGTTTCCCTCCGGAGAGTAAGGTGCGCCCGCAGCGGATCAAAAGCAGGACCGCCACGGCGGACAGAGCGATGCGCCCGACCCAGAGAAGCCATGGCAGCACGCCGGTAAAAGAATCGTTCATAGGATACCTCACATTATTATAATGGGGGATGGGAAATAGGTGTCAGGATGAATGGAGAACAAAAAAGAGATGCAAACAAAGCAGCGGGTAAGCTACATGGAATAAGGATATCATAGAGATATCATGATAGGGCATCGTGGATCCGCAGGAGGGGGAAGAGCCGGTCAAAACGAAATAGATATCGTGTCCACCTATGGCGCACACCTCGGCTGAAAACGCTGGTGAGAGAAACTTCTGCGGAGTGGAGGGAATCGGACAGAAACAGAACGCTTTTGGACTGTCCACCCCATGCCGAATCCTGTCCAACACTCGTCCAATATAGGAATAGTGTATCATAAATGTCAAGGGAAGGAAAAGTGTACGATGGCAGGGGAGATATAAGCCCGGATTTTGACAGGGATTACAAAGCGTTGAAAAAAGTTGAAAATAAGGAAAAAAGTCGTTGACAAGGAGAGGGGAGTGTGGTAAAGTAAACAAGCTGTTCGCCGGGAGGTGAGCGGCGGGGGACCGAAGCGAAAAAGTTTGAAAAGAGCCGAAAAAAGTTCTTGACAAACGCCCTCGTGAGTGGTATCCTAAATAAGCTGTCCGCAAGGGCGGCAACCATAAAGGCTTTCGATAAAAAGTTAAAAACCTTGAAAAAAGTTCTTGACAATGTAAAGCGTTTGTGGTAGAATAATGAATGTTCCGCAGAAGCGGGCGTGTATCTTGTAAATTAAACAATGAACGAACAAAAGCACCAGACGGGAGCACATGAAAGTGTGCGACGAAACTTGGTGGAGCAGGGTTAAGTCAATTACCTGCGAAGCTAAGTATAAAAAGTTTTTGAAGCTATGACAAATAGCTCTGTAACGAGATTAGCTCAGCGGAGACGCTGTGTTGATACGATTTATAGAGAGTTTGATCCTGGCTCAGGACGAACGCTGGCGGCGTGCTTAACACATGCAAGTCGAACGAAGCTTGATTACGGATTCTTCGGATGAAGTATGATATGACTGAGTGGCGGACGGGTGAGTAACGCGTGAGTAACCTGCCCTTCAGAGGGGGATAGCGTTTGGAAACGAACGGTAATACCGCATAATGTATTTTGACCGCATGATCGAAATACCAAAGATTTATCGCTGAAGGATGGACTCGCGTCTTCCGTATTCTACCGGACGTGTTTCTCCGTTAACTTTCTTTGTAGATGTTCCAAGAACTACATCATATCCATCAGCATTGGATGCTTTTGTATATGTTACAGTTACAGTAGAACCTTTTACTTTAACGCTTGTGATCACTGGCTGGGATGGTGTGATAGCACTTACAACGAATGGGTATGCGTTAGACCAGTCGCTGAATACTTTCTTACCATTCTCATCGCGTTTCCAAGCATGGCAGTATGCATAGTATGTGTTCTGACCAACATATTCAAATGTAGTGTTAGTCTTAACCTGGTTCTTGTTTACGGAAGTGTAATCTTTGTTTGTGATGCAGTCGCGGTCTGTAGAGATTACATAGTCGTAACCTGCAGCACCTTCGGAATCACCGGAAAGGATAGCAGTTGCTTTGTTGCCAACAACTTTAACGCTGCTGATCATTGGAGCAGCTGGTTTCTGATCCTGTGTTGCTGCATCTACAGTCTTAGAACCAGTGTAGTTCTTACTGTCTTTCTTAGCTGTTACAGTAACTTTACCGTCTTTCTTTTCTACAGTATATTCAGATGTTTCAACATCAACACGACCGCATTTAACAGTAACTTTGTCACCATCTACAGTTACATTTGCGTTTGCAAGATTGAATTTATCAATTCCCCATTTGAATTTAAGATCATCTGGAGCTGAAGTTGTATAACCGTTTTTAGGCTTAACAGTAACGTCCAAGCTGTTAGAGATAGTAGCGTTTGCAACGTCGGTGTTTGAACTTACATCTAAATCATAGTCCTGGCCTTCTTTTAAAGTAACACCATTTACCACAACATTTACAACTGGTTTTACAGGCAGACCACCGGCATAAACACCGTTAGAAACAGAAACATTGCTCTTTACAACAGACAGCTGATTAAGCTTAATGTATGTTACTGCCATAACATTTGTGATCTTATTGCCTTCAGCATCAGTATAAATGCCATCTTTTAAACCATAATCATTAGTTTTGCTGCTTGCATATTTTCCTTTGGCAACAGCAATTACAGCTACATACTGAGCTTTAGGGAATTCACTAGTGTATTTTCCTTCTTTTCCATATACATTATCTACATATTTAATCTCATAATCCTGGCCTTCTGTTAATTTTTTATTAGAATCAAAGTATGTAAATGTAGTTTTTGTATACTGATGTTCTTTACCATTATAAGTAAAGGATGGAGAAGCAACTTTTATACCATTTTCGTCATAGAAAGTAAATTTTCCACCCTCATTCAACATTTCACCTGAAATCTGGAATGTTGCTGTTAAGGTACCTGTAAAGTTTCCGTTTTTAGGTGTTAATGTAACAGTACCCTCACCAATCTGGATATTCTCTCCAGATGTTAATGTAAAGTTGCTTGCTACATCAATAGGATTTCCTTTTAAGGTCAAGTCAATATCACTGGCAGAAACTTCAATACTGTAACCAGTGTATTCTTTACTTCCAATAACTGCTTTTAAGTCTGCTGCATTTGCAGGTTTGATTTCATAAGTTATTTTTGCTTCGACGTCACTGTAATGTGTTCCATCGCCTTTAACTGTTAATGTTGCTGTTCCTGCATTCAGATTATTGCTATAAGTTGCTGTATAATACTGAGGATTAATTACTTTTCCATCAATTACAACATCAAATTTCGGTTCAACAGCTTTTCCGGTATAAGTGAAGTTTGTTTCTTTTAATTTAATGTTTTCTGACTTGATTGTTTTTGCAGTTAATGTAGATGTATCACTCAGTGTTACGTTTTTATTAATGAAGTTTTTATTTGTAATTTCTACTGTCGCAGTAACATCTTTACCAATTATATTTCCTTCTTTGCATTCGTATTTAACTTTGTAATCTTTTCCTTCTACAAGAGTAAATTCTTTAGCTGGTTTTGCACCATTTTTAGCTTTTACTACAAGTTTCATAGAATCTTTATAATCAGAGAAATCTGTAGTATCCAGCTTTTCAACCTTCTCATTTGTAACTTTGACCTCAGAAATTACGGCAGGATTAATTGCAAATGTGATTTTCTTTTCACTTCCAGCATAATCGCCAAGACCTTTAACGATTACATAACCGCCATCTTCTACGTTCGTATTAGTACCATTTACTAATTCATATAAGGTCGGGGAAACTGCCTTTCCGCCAATTGTAAGAGTACCTAAGTCATCTTTTGTAATGACAATCTGTTCTCCCGTATATTCTTTATTGTCAAGTTTACCATTTTTTTCGTTTGCAAATGTACCACCGGAAATATCAGTTCCTACAATATTGAAGTCCGCAGTAGTTGTTCCCGTAACATTTTTATTAAGTTCTTTTGGAGTGATTGTTACTTTGTAACTACCAATGTCTGTTGCATTATCCGGTACAGTAATAACAACATCCTTGTACAGGTCTAAAGTATTACCATTTTTATCAGTAAATGTAATATCATTTTTGTCAATGGTTACTTTCTTCTTATCGTTATATGTTTTGGCTTTTATAGAAACATTAACGTCTGATAAATCTCTACTGGTTACTTTGAAAGTATTTGTTGTTTCGATTGTTCTATGGTTGTCTCCTTCAGCAGTAATATTGTAATTTTTAAATTTACCAGTTTCCGGAGTACCGATAATCAGATTAATACGTGCATAAGCGACATCGTCAACATTTGTTGCTAAATTATTGGCGTTTCCTGCAGAAATAGATACATATCCATCTTTATCTGCATAAATATAGTTTGATAAATCTTCTTTTGTCTCTTTATCAATTAGTTTAATATCATCTTTTTTTACACGAATAACTTTTCCGGTATAAGTGAAAGCAGATGTTAATAAAGTTGCTTCCATATGTTCAGAAATGAGCTTGTCGTTAGTACCATCTAATGTTTTTGGCTCAATTTCATATGTTGTAGAAATCTGTCCTGTATATCCATCTGCCTGTGGAACTAAAGTAACAGTTGCTTTTTTAGTTGCATTTGTATGATCACCAGACTGAACTACTTTAAAGTTAGCGCCCACTGTTGCAGCATTTGCTTTTACTGTTTCATGTGTTTGTTTTCCATCGTTTAATGTTAATGTAATATCGGAACTAGCTATTTCCTGAGGCTTTCCATTATAGGTATGTGTTCCATCAACAGATGCGCTAAGATATACCTGAGATACATCAATTGCTTTTACAGCAATACCTTCTGAAGTGTAAGACCATACAGTTCTGTTATTATCATTAGAATCTGTAGCATATACAAACAATGTAAGTGTCTTTCCTGCTTCAGCTGCTACAGTAGCGCGTGTTACCGTCTGCTCATTTGTAGGTGTTTCGATATCAGTGGCTGAATCAGCAGTTCCATTTACTTTCCAAGCATAATGAAATTTAATATTTGAATCAATGGCTTTATTATCTTTAGCGGTTACTTTGAATTTAGCTTTAACAGTTGTTCCCCATGTTACAGCATTATCTTTAATAGCATTATTTGCGTTATCAGTAAATTCTGGAGTCACACTGAATGAATCGCTAGATACTTCTGCAGCAGTAGCTACAGCAGTATTGTCCGTAGTATCTTCTACAACCGGAGTTTCTGTCACGTCATCAGAGAATGTTTCAGCAACTGAAGCTTCTGCGTCAGATGTTACAGCAACGTCAGAACCATCGCTGAACTCAGCAGCCCATACCGGCACATTAGAAGTAGCAAGCATTGCAACAACAAGTGACATACTTAATGTCTTTTTTGCCATGCCCTTCTTTGTGTTTTTAATCTTTGTCATGATTATAGTTCCCCTTTCCTTAATATAACTATTTCTTTTTGGGTAAAGATTCCTAGACATAATCTGTCTGTTATGGTTAATAATAGTGCTTTCACCACTTTTTGTCAAGGGTAATGCTCAAGAATTTTACGATTTTTTTAAATTTCATACACTTCAAAAGCATTTATTTTCCTTGATTTTTCATGCTAAAAATCTATAATTTGTTACAAATGTGGTGAGTTGTTCGTTCTAATCACAAGATGATGTATCAACCCCTGTATGGTCAAATGGCAGAGAACCCTCTATAATTCTCTGCCATTTTCTCATTTTATAACTGTTGTTCTTTTTTTATTCTTTCAACCTGCTCAATCGGCATCTGTGTATCTGCAGCGATTTCTTCCAATGTACTTTTGCCTCTTTTCAGCATACAGATTACTATTTTTTCTTTCGTCTCTGTTTTCACTTCTTCTTTCACTTCCGCTTTCACTTCTTCTTTCACGTCTTGCCTTATTTCATTTATCAGCTTATCTGTTTTCAGCTCTAATACTTCTCCGCCCATGGCTCGGTCAACTCCCTTCTTTGTTTTTTCTGAATCTGAGAAAATGTAGTCTGCAATTTTTATGATTACTTCCACAAGGTAACGATGCAGTGCTTCTTTTCCGTTGTGAATTAAAAACTTTATCCTCACACGACTGAAGTCGCGTGCTTCCAGACGCTTTAGGCGTCAGACTAAATATCGGCGGATACGCCTGTAACTTAGGCCAGCGCAGTTATGCGCATTTTTCCATGCCAGATATGGCAGGTTCCCACATTGCAGGTAGTCCGCTGTATATCTGCCTGCATTTATGCTGCCTTTAAGATTTCCATTTGTAAATGAAGTTCTTTCAGATCTGCATAAACACATGAGGTTCTACGCTTTACCGAAGGGACTTTTGCCTCCAGCAAAGACCTTTCCGTTACCGGAAGGGGTTTTAAAAGTTCTCTGATAAAATATCTTGCTCCGATATTATACGATGCCGACAGGTCACAGCTATATCTTTTTCCTGTCTGGAATACACAAAGACTGTGATTTTTCGGGTCACGGGACACACTTCCGGAGCCATCGTATGCAAGCCTGCTCGTATTCCATGCGCAGACTCTGGATACCCGCATTCCTTTTCTGTGTGCCTGATGCTCACAGCGTTTCTGGATATCCCGTTTTCTCCACAGATGCAGTTTCTGTTTTTTCTTTCCGGATATCTTTCCCTGCATTTCCAGATACTCGAATACGATCACATCTGCATGGTTCTCTTCTGCATTTTTTACGATCGCTCCTGCAATTTTTCTTCCCAGCTCTATGTTCAGGCGTTTCGTATATGCCCATCTTCCCCGTGACTGCGCAGAGCTGTGTTCCCTCTGGAATCTTCGGATTCGGCCCAGTGTTCGGTACATCCGGTCTTTTTCACTGGGATGATTGATAAATTTTCTCCCCAGGACAGTTCCGTCTGCCCGCATAATGGTACAGACCGCATCGGTATTGATTCCCAAGTCCACACTACAGATGATCTGTTCTTTTACCGGTGTCTTCGTAAGTGTCACTTCTTCCGTATAAGAAAAACGCAGGAAATATTTATGGTGCCTTTTCTCCAGTGTCGGGGCTGATGCCTTTTTCCCCGACCAGTTCCTGCGCAGATATTCCATATCTGTGTGATTTAAACGCACACAAAACCATTTCCAGTCATGACCATCATACAGTTTCAGGTATGCTTCGTCTTTTCCTTCTTTTTCCTCTCTGTACATGACATCACGATAAAAAACAGGCATGGCATGATTCTCATACGCCAGTCTGGGTTTCCCTGCTTGTTCTCCTGACTTTTCCCACAGGTCCATCCGTGTTTCGTAAGAAGATACACTTCCCAATGCATGCTGGATTGCGGCTCGCCTCAGGTAGGACGGCATCTTCGGAAAGCGAAGATCAAAATCAAAGCGTGCAGGATTCTTTTTTGTAGTATGCACCAGATGCTCTGCAGCATTAAACCGCCTTTTGGCATCCGGTATCTCTGCCAGTTCTTCCCACACCTGCTCATATATTTCTGTCAGGTAATAGACCGCAGACCGGTAGATTTCCAGTGTCTGGCGGACTGGGATATTCTGTTTTCGTAATTCTACGCCATAGCTGGATACGGTCTGCATCTCTTTTCCTCCAACAAATCATTTCTTCTGTCAGGCTTTTTTCTTTTCTTTTTCCTTTTGTCCTTCGATGTAGGCAAGCACCTGGTCTCTGCTCCTGTCACTGACCGTTATGGCACAGTAAGACGGATTCCACAGATGCCCACCCCACAGTTCCTTTTTTAACTCCGGATACGCAAGAAACATCTGGCGTGCAAGATTTCCTTTCATGATCTTGATCATATCTGAAATATAAAACTGAGGTTTACAGTCCACAAGCAGATGGATATGATCCGGCATCACCTCCATTGCCAGAATCTGAAATTTATATTCTTCTGCAAGATTCTGTAACATTTCTTTGCATTCTGTATCGATTCCGTTTTTTAAAACCTTTTTTCTGTATTTTGTACACCAGACAAGATGATACTGCAAGGAATAGACATATCCCCTACCATATGAAAGTTTGTTTTTATCTATATTAAATATATCTTTTTCCATATAAATATTGTACCATATGTATTGGTTTATGTAAACATTTGTTCTGTTGTTTAGTAAAAAAATTTGCGCGTCTAACTCATCACTGAAAGTAACGAGAATGCGACACGCAGTTATTCAAGCAGACTTTCTTCCAGTCTTCTGGATATTGTCACATATTCATCCAGCAATTTCTGAAGTTTTTCTGGATCTTTCTCTATATCTTCTCTGCTTTTTTCATATCTCATCACATAAAATGGCAGGAAAAAGAGTAGTTTCTTCTGAAAGATTACATCCTGTGTATATCTTTCTATGTAAATAGCCGGCAACTCATATTTTATTACCCGCCCATCCGGCATGATAATATCCATTCCAAGAGTATCTTTTCTGCCTTTTCCACGTAAATATAATACACAGGAATGAGGAAAATATATTTTGTACCGTCCATTCTCAATCTGCTTTGTTTCCAGACTGACAGCAAAATCATATTCTATCATTCGGATTACCATTTCTGCATCTCCGGTGCTCTGACATTCTATATGATAGATCTTGTCTGCTATTTTTAACCGGGAATCTGTAATCTTTTCTCCGTTCTTTGTCTGGTGTTCGTTTCTCTGCTGCTCAACTGCTATATCTGCGGGATAATTTGTGCCAAATACCTCGTTGATCAGTGGAACCACAAGCTCTGGCATTTTCTCCAGCATTGTTCTGAAAACATTATCAAATATGGTGTTATTTGCCATCTGATACACCTTTCCTGGCTGTTAGTTATCGTTCGCTTTTGTATTTTGATCATGTTTTCGGACGTATTCTTATTTCCAGATGCTTCGCATCTATGAAATTTTATCTTTTGTGCAAAGTGTTTTTGTTTTCGATCACCCTCTTTGCACTCTGTTTTGTATTTTCTATTGTAACAGATGCCTTCTCATTTTTCCAGTCAAATCTATGTTTTCAAGAACTTTTTGTTCCTTTATATTATATGTCTGTACGCAAAATTTTCCCGCACAAATGAATTAATGTATTATGTCACTACTGTAGCAAAAAGCCCCTGCAATACAGTCCTGATAACTGTACTGCCAGGGGCTTTATTTTTATTCAGAAGCAATTACTTCTATAAATATAGCGTATTATTTCTTTCTGACAATAACCTTATCCAGATGCCAGATATCATCTACATATTCCTGGATAGTTCTATCGGATGTGAACTTACCGCTGCATGCTGTGTTGAGGAGTGCTTTCTTAGCCCAGCCTTTTTCATCTCTGTATGCTGCTTCTACGCGTTTCTGTGCGTCTGCATAGGAACGGAAGTCTGCGAGGATGAAGTAGCGGTCTGCTCTGTCTGTGTTCTTTGTATTGAGAAGTGAATCGTACAGGTCACGGAAGAGTTCTGTATCATTGGAGAAGGTTCCGTTGATGAGCTGCATCAGTACCTGACGGATTTCTTCATCTGTATTGTAGATTACGTTTGGATCGTATCCGCCGTTGTTTTCGTAGTTGATTACTTCGTCGGAGCTTAAACCGAAGATGAATGCGTTTTCTGCGCCAACTTCTTCTACGATCTCTACGTTAGCACCGTCCATTGTTCCAAGTGTAGGAGCACCATTGAGCATGAATTTCATGTTACCTGTACCGGATGCTTCTTTACTTGCTGTGGAGATCTGCTCGGAAACGTCTGCTGCTGCGAAGATCCACTCAGCGTTGGATACTCTGTAGTTTTCGATGAATACAACTTTGATCTTGCCGTTGATGGAAGCGTCATTGTTTACTACATCTGCTACGGAGTTGATGAGTTTGATGATCTTCTTGGCTGTTGCGTAACCTGCGGATGCTTTTGCACCGAAGATGAATGTTCTTGGATAGAATTCCATTTCCGGATGCATCTTTATCTGATTGTACAGATAGATTACATGCAGGATGTTCAGGAGCTGACGTTTGTACTCGTGAAGTCTCTTAACCTGTACATCGAAGATGGAGTGCGGGTCTACTTCTACGCCATTGTGCTCAAGGATGTATTTAGCCAGACGCTCTTTGTTCTTGAACTTAATGTTCATGAATTCCTGGAGTGCTTTCTCATCATCAGCATAAACTGCCAGTTTCTTTAACTGTGGAAGGTCTGTAACCCAGTCCGGTCCGATGTGCTCTGTGATCCAGTCTGCAAGGAGTGGATTTGCGTGGAGCAGGAAACGTCTCTGAGTGATACCGTTTGTCTTGTTGTTGAATTTCTCAGGCATCATTTCATAGAAGTCTTTTAATTCCTGATTCTTCAGGATTTCTGTATGAAGGCGTGCAACACCGTTTACAGAATAGCCTGCTGCGATTGCAAGGTGAGCCATCTTAACCTGTCCATCGTAGATAATTGCCATCTTTTTGATCTTCTCGTAATTTCCCGGATATTTTGCCTGGATCTCAAGGATGAAACGACGATTGATCTCTTCGATGATCTGGTATACACGCGGAAGCAGTCTGGAGAAGAGCTCGATCGGCCATTTCTCAAGTGCTTCGGACATGATAGTATGGTTTGTGTAAGCAACAGATTTGGTTGTTACTTCCCATGCTTCATCCCATCCAAGTCCTTCTTCGTCCATGAGGATACGCATTAACTCTGCTACTGCTACAGTCGGATGTGTATCATTCATCTGGAAGGTTACTTTTTCATATAATTTATGGATATCGCCATGTTTCTTTTTATATTTGGCAATTGCTGCCTGGAGGCTTGCAGATACAAAGAAGTACTGCTGTTTCAGTCTCAGCTCTTTACCTGCATAATGATTGTCATTCGGATAAAGAACTTCTACGATATTGCGGGCAAGGTTCTCCTGCTCTACAGCTTTCTTGTAATCACCCTTGTCAAAGGAATCAAGCTCGAAGTCTACGATCGGCTCTGCATCCCAGATACGAAGTGTGTTTACTACATCATTATTATATCCTGTGATCGGCATATCATAAGGAATGGCTTTTACCGCCTGATATCCTTCATGGATAAATTTGCTTCCGCCCTTTTCAGGATCGTACTCTACTCTTACATATCCGCCGAAGTGTACTTCCTTGGCATATTCCGGACGACGCAGTTCGAATGGGTAGCCGTTCTTTAACCAGTTATCCGGTACCTCGATCTGATAACCGTTCTGGATTTTCTGTTTGAACATTCCGTAGTGGTAACGGATTCCGCAGCCATATGCTGCGTAATTTAAAGTTGCGAGAGAATCAAGGAAGCATGCAGCCAGTCTTCCCAGACCACCGTTTCCAAGTGCCGGATCCGG
>OGYW01000635.1_pt1 | contig 33231 bp, 40 predicted proteins | sample 1576621 | NCBI WGS metagenome assembly OGYW01 (sample SAMEA3541528, study PRJEB24748) | human gut metagenome | biome: human gut; feature: human-associated habitat; material: faeces | place: China | collected 2012 | reverse complement strand
TAAATGTCATAGATTATCCGGTCATGGGCGGTAATGTGTCGATAAGTTACAGTTTGAGCGGATTCTCCAATCTTGTACTTATAAGAGTTACCTGCGCCTTTGCTAGGGCTTACAGTAATCTTTGTTTTACCATTATCTGTGGTGCTTGCAATACTGGTAACAGTCAGTGTACCAAGAGTGTTATCTCCTGTAATTGTGGACACTACAATGCCGTCAATTCTTTCTGCGAAAAGAACAATGCCAGAAATAACAGTGTCCTTACAGGTCATGTTGTCATAATCCGGTGTTTCATGGATTCCAATATATCCGGTTGCGTCAGAAGTAAAAGTGAACGCTTCATCCAGATCCGCACCGTTTACAGGAATGTAGTACAGAACAATATTATCTTTTGCGGTTGCATAGATGCTTCCCTTTGGTACAGAACTGTTAAAGATAACAGTGCCAAGTCCAAGGAAGTTCTCTACATAGGTCATGCCAAAAGCATTTTGTAAAGAGATTTGTGCGGTTGCCAGATAATCTGCCACATCCAGCGGATTCATGAAGTATACTGCTTGAATTTCATCATCTTCAAACAGCACCTGTAACTGTCCCCATGCCTGTGCAAGTGCAGCCTGGAAAGTCTTTCCAGAAGCAGAGCCTGTGCCAGTAGAAAGAAAATCAAAGAAGTTCTTACGGATTCCCTTCTGCACATCTTTCAGCATTTCGTCGCCAGTCATTACAACCGCTTGATCGTACCCCTTTTCGATGATGGCTTCTGCGGAAGTGGCTTTTCTCCACTTCTTCAAAGTAATCTCTTCATAGTTGACGGGTACAGTTTTGTATTTAGAAAGAGGAATGGTATCTCCTTCTGCAACCAGTCCATCTTGAAGAGTTCCTACTGCCTTGTAGGACTTCAACATGGTTCCTGCTGCCTTGGGGATTTTTCTGGTTACTCCAAGGGCTTCTACCAACTTTTTAATGGAATACCCAAAAAGGTTTACGAATTCAATTTCTCTTGCTCTTGCAAGGTCATCTTTCTTAATCAGATTGTTTTCTGCTGCCATAGTTTATACCTCCTAAAATAAATCTTGATTCATTGCAATAGCACGTCTGCGCTCATTTCTGTCCGGAATTGCCATAATCTGATCTTTGGTCATACCAGAGTATTCGCCGCCACCGATATTCACTCTTGGTCTTGTGCGCATCCATTCAGCCTGTGCTTCTGCTACTGCCGCTTTTTTTTCGTTTTCAATAATAGTTGCAATGGCGGTATGGTCAGATTCCGAAACCGCATCAATCAACTTTTCAACAGATTTTTCAGAAACTCCCTTGTAGGCAGCTACTGCCTTAATGTGGTTAAGTTCCTTTCGCATGGACTCTCTTTCTTCGTCCGCAATTCTCTGTGCTTCTGCTTTTGCTTCTGCTTCCTGCTCTTCCGCAGTCTGCTTCGATCGAAGTTGTTTCTTGTACTCTGCTGCTTCCGAACTAGCTTTATCAGATCTGTTTTTATACTTCTCTTTTTCAGCTCTTTCTGTAGCAAGTTGCGCCATGAGTTCTTCAACAGTAGGCTGTTTGCTTTCAATCTGTTGTCCACTAACTTCTTTTGTTTGTGTTTCTGTTGTCTGTGTGGTTACATCTGCCATGATTTTTACCTCATTCTTTCTTAATCTTGCTCTTTATACTTTTTCTCTAAGTTCTTGCGATTAACGTCTTCTCTGACGTAAGGCATATAAAAAGCCACTGGGAAAACCCAATGGCTTGATATCATGATATTTATTTGTCTGTACGGTTCTTATCAATTAAAGGGCTGTTAGAAATTTGGTCTGACAAGTCTTGCATTGTCCTTCCAGAATTTGGTTCTTTCTCTCCATCTCCACCTTCTCCAGCATTTTGACTATTTGTTTTATAAATAGTTTCTTGGTATTTGCGAACTCCTTCCCCACTTCTGCTGCATACCTTGCTTGGATCATCGAAAAACGGGATGGAATCAGTAGTATCTTCAAGACTAAATCCATGACTGAGCATAGTAGCCATTGCATTCACCTTTGTTGACATTTCGTATGTCTTTTGTCGCTTGATGTTTGGCTCTAAATCAGCTATTGTAAGTTTTCTCATTGGATCATCTTGCGGAACATAGGAAGATGCATTGATAGCTGCTAACACAACCTCAACCTCTTCCATTTTGCACGAATCAATAATCATTTGCTGTTTTGATGCCGCTGCTTCTGCATGGCTCCACCCTGTAGCATCACTCATTGCGACACCAGTACTGCCACCAGAATTATCATTTCTTTGCGGTACATTGCACTTTTGCAAGATTGTTTGTCTCCGTACCTGTATATTGTTAAGCATTCCTTCGTAGTCATAATTAACAGCAAGTGCTTCTACAATAGGTGTTTTTCCATCGGATGCCGTATATGTTTGCATCCATTCACCAGACTTTGGCTTTCTTACGCTTTCTGTAACTGTACCATCTTCGTTTTTTTCCTCAACAGTAGGAAAATCAACATCATTCGTGTGCCATATAGCTTGTGTATTTTGGTCAACATCATTGGAGAAATCCGAAATCATAAGATTCAAATTATCCATTTCGGAAATTTGCCGCTCCCACACTCCCATACGATCATAAGACCGGAAATACTCAACAATAGGGACAACTCCTAAAGGATTTTTTTCTCCGCTTCTTTCTTCGTGTTTCCATTTATTAGCATCATCTTCAACAGCATCGCCATTGATGATTTTGTTCATATCCCTAATTTCGTATCTGCTGTCTTTACTGTAACAAGTGTAGTATGTACTTCCGCTGTTTTTATCATGCCGGAATGTTACTCCAAGCATTGTTCTTCGATCTGCGTAATAGCTTGACTTGATAACAAATGAAGTCATTGGATTAAGTACATCATATGTAAAATATGCTTTCCCAGGTTTCCATTCTGTATTTACGTCGATTAAAACATTGCAAATAGCACCTATTAACATAGGTCTTGCAATTTCTTGTGTTTTTGTTTTGATTTTTACAAGATTGTATTGCTTATTAAGGTTTTTTACTCCCTCTGCAATTTCTTTATCTTCTGCATCTCCAGTCTGAACCAACGTAATAGGATTCCCGAAGCCGAATGAACTCCAAAATTCCGTTATCTCATTTGCCACATTATCTACGCAATGGCAATCAATTTCTGTTCTTACTTTCTTTTTTCTTTTAAGTGGCTGATTTCCTTCATCATACTCCATGAGGTATTTAATCCTTGCTGCATTTACCCTATGGTCTGTCATGGCATTTCTCAAAACATCAATGACATTTTTGTATGTAATTTCTTCTACATCCGTATAAAGTACAATTCTTCCAGTTTGCATTTTTATCACCTACATAAATGTCATTCCACTACTCTGATCTCTTTTTGGGGGTTTCTTAATCTCACGTTCTCCGGTCTCTGTATGGTAAACAACCATCTTATTGCAATTCCGGCACTTATATTTCTTGTCGATATGTGATTTTGAACTGCATTCACCGACCAACCGTCCGCATTTCGGACAGTACACTCTAATTTTTTGGTTAAAAATCATAAATACCTCTTTTCTGCGCACAAAAATACCGCCCTTGCTGATAAAAGCGGTATTTCTGGAGTCTTCACATTATCTGAGGAGGAAATGAAAAATATCTTGGAATCTTTCTGCATCTTAATAGTATCACGGAAAAATCGGACATATCGGACAAGTTTAATTTGCCATGTAACGATCGAATGCTTTTCTTACGCTATCCTCTGTGTTTCCACCACCGATTCTATCAGCAACCTTGTTCCATGATAATTTTTCAATAAAACGTAAATTTATGATCCGTCTTATACGACTGTCCTGAACGCTTGCAATAAATTCTTCGACTTCATTATTTTTTTGCAGTAAATCGTCCTCTAAAAGCTGTAAAGTAGCCTTTCTTGAATAAAGCAAAGTTCGTTTTCTGCTGTACTCTGGATAAGGGAATCCTTCAATACGGAAATGTTCAGTGCCCCCGCATCCACCTGATACGCTGTCAACAACATTCCCATCCGATTCAATTTTTCTGATATCCGATTCAAGTTTTTTAATCTTCTGCTGTACTTCTTTGATTTCTTCCTGTAAATCTATGTATTGAGATAAAACCTCTTTGGTCACCATTCGATTTACCTCCTATATAGGGCTTGGCAAAATTACTGTTGGCTTTATGTATCCGCTACGCATCTCATTTTCAAACAATGCAATGCTATCTGGTGCATCATCGTGTTTTACTTTTCCGCTACGTGTCATAGTGGTTAATTCCTTCATGAATTTGTAGTACTGGCTCTGCCTGTCCATTTTCTTGAAATCACGAAAATAATAATCACGAATTACATTATCCCTTGCATTTTCCATTCTCGTAATTTTGTTGGAACAGTTAAACTTAAACCTTGCGCTACATCTTCCTCCCTGCGACTTTACAATGTCCATAACATCACGACCAAAATATTCCCCGGCACTGTTGCTCTCAAAAGTGACTGTTTTAACATTGTGCTTAATAAGCATATTTGCGCATTCAGGCTTTGTGAACTGTGTTCCTGCATTATCAAATACTACATCAACGATATATACCTCGTTACCGTACACATATCCGACTGGCATAGCGCAGCTATCTTCTCCTTTATCTGCACTATCACAAGCCGCCATGATTGCGTCTGGTTCTCTGTCAATCGGAAGTTCTTCAAAGTAGTGCAATTCCTTTTCAGCAAACATACGTCCCTTTGCTTCAAACGGTGATTGTTGAAACTCAGATTCCCATGTTTCCTCTGAAACAAGTTTTCTCTCTTTCCGGTAATAGTCAGTAGTGAATATTTTTCTAAGGCCTCGCTTGTCCTTTCGGTATATTTCCCAGTTACTTTCGTCCGTTACAGGGTCAAGTGCCGGAATTGCAACCTCTTTCCATCTCCACCCTAGTTCATCAGCCTTGGTCTGTAACGCTGTAATAGGGTCATACAGGCTGTATTTTGTTCCCTGGATAATAATTGGTGTACCCTCTAATCTACGTCCTAAAACGTCATCTGTGACCTTTTCACACAGGAACTCTAGCCTGTCTCTGTTTCTTGCTTCCTCATGGTTCTTTACGCAGTCATCAATATAAACAAGCACATTTGCTTCCGTACAGCCTACGATTGCACCGTCAATGGGTCTACAAGTAAATGTTGGAAAAATATTTTTGCTTTTAAGGTCTATGGAAAGGTTTTCTGCGCTCTTGTATCCATCTTTGCTTATTTTTGTAGCTTCCGGAAAAACACTTAAAAACCGCTGATAGGTACTTTCAGTCTCAAATCCTTGTAAAAGACCACCGTAGAACCTCTTTACCAGTCCTTCACCTTTTCCTACACCGAAAATGCTTCCGTCCGGGTCTCTGCCGCCCATCATCTGTGCCAGTTTTAGTCCTCCGGTGGTTTTCCCAGTACGTTTCGGTTGTGAAACTGATAAGAAATCCAGTTTTCCATCGTAAATCTCTTGATATGCTCCGACTACCGGCTTTAGAACCTGTCTTCTCGGAAAATAGAACCTCTTCCACGGATCTTTTTCATCAATTTCAATGTAATAGAAAAAGCTATCCACAAGATAAGCTGCTTCGTACATTAAAACATTGTAGAATTGCTCCAAAACCTTGTATGAAGTATTGTTATCCCCTGCGTAAACTTCCAGGTCTGCAACCCTGCCGCCGGTCTTATCCTTGACATATTGTGCAATGTATGTTTTTGCTTTTGCTGATTGCTGTAATCCGTATTCAATGTCATGTTCTGACCGAAAAGCAACTGCCAAAGCATCTATGTACGCATCAATGACCTGTTCATCAATCTCCTTTCGCTGTATGTAATTGTCATAGCTGTTTACTGCCGATATAAGGCTCTGACTTGCCAATATAAAAGAGCCTCCTTCCCTAAAATTTTGGAAATTTGGCTCTCTGCGTAGGCACTCTACGACTGGTGCTCTAGAAAATATTCTATTTGCTATGCTAAGCAGTCCAAAACACAACATAACACATATGGTTTGTGTCAAATGTTATACTAATAATTTGTTCTGCACTCTTTAATTCTTCCCAATTCTGGTCGTTTTGCAGAATGGCTTGATTTATATCATTAAGGTTTTTGCAATATTGCCATTTCACCAACTTTACTTGATTCACAAATTATTTCACCCCGATTCTATTGATTTTCCCACATTTCGGGCATTTGATTTCAGCCTGTCCCAAAAACTTTCCTAAAAGACGGTTGCAGTGCTGGCAACGATGTTCCACCAACGCCGTATCAAAAATTTGTTCGTACATATCATATTTTTCAGGTTCACATATCACTGCTGGAATATCTTTTATTCTGCCAATGATCTCTGGATTGTGTTCTCTGATTAGTAGTGCATCACGCTCTATGCTCTCAATTACTGCTGCCATGCTCATTTTTCATCCACCTTTCAAACTCTTTCCGGCACTTAGGGCATAATTCATATTCCTTTGATTTACGTTCATGGATTACAACGATGGTTGCGGATAGCATTTTGTTTCTCAACAGTCGTTCATTTGCTATATAACCTGTCTTTTCGAAATAATCCATACGAAAATGTGCTGGCATTTTTACCGGAATCAAATAATTTAAAAAATCCGGCATTTTCCCTATCTCTGCTCCGCACCTGTCGCAAGTGCTACATTCTTTGATATGTTTCATATCATATCCTCCGTAACCCATGCAGACGGAATCGAACCGCCGGCACACATCCTATGCGGATGCTGTTCTACCACTGAAGCTATACATGGGAATCGCACCGTAAAACCTTTTATGGCTTGCGCTTGCCATAACCAAATGTGCACCGCCTACTTGTCACTGACTATCCACAATCTCACAGTCTTGTCTGTTCTCTACTTCATAGGCTTGGTTTTCGCTAAACATATGTGGCTTACGTTTTAGCTAGGGAATAGTTGCCGTGGGAGTCGAACCCACCCGACCCAAACAAGGCTCGACTGCTTTTGAATCTGCAAATTCTACTCACAGAAGTGTTTTTCGTTGACCGATAATGAGCAACTACTATCCATACATCTCCCATCGACCTGAACTATTGCAGTAGTGCCAGACTAAGTGGAGATAAGGATAAACACGCCCGGAAAGCATCGAACTTTCGTTAGAGGTTTTGGAGACCTCTTTCTGACCAACAGACAGACGTATATAAAGTTTTCACGATTTTTTGAAACTTGAAACGGTCAAACTTTTTCATTGCTTTCCAAAACAAGAGGAATTGCCACTATTTCAACAAAGTTACTTTCTAGAATTTTCGCTTCTCAATAGCAACCACAAGTCGCATCCTTCAGCAACGCACGCCATGTTAGGGATTTGAACCCCAGAGACTTTTACATCCAGACTGTTTTCAAGACAGCACCCTCGACCAACCGGACACATGGCAAATATAGCATGGTTAATTGCTAAAACAGGTATCTCAACTCACAATTATGCATATCCCCCTGCGAACAATGATATGCGTTCCCACTCGTATAAACGCAGATACAAGGATTTGAACCTTGACAGCATTTCTGCTGGATAGCTTAGCAAGCTACTGTGATACCATTACACCATATCTGCAGTCGGGAGGTTTTTTACTTGGTTATCTCCCACCCAAGGATTTTTTAGTCAGCCGCAAGCGGCTCCATCAAGTTCCCATGAGATAAACATTAACCGGTGTATTTATCCCCTATGCTTCTGTAATAAGCATACTCGGAGTGTACTTGCAACAACACCCATTGTGACGAAGGGACTCGAACCCATACCCCACAGCTTAGAAGACTGTTGCTCTCTCCATTTGCGCTACGTCACAATGTGCGTTTCCATAAGCTGTATGCCTACATTTAAGGCTCGGACACCAAGCAACACTTACGGCATTTTTTTGATTCAAGTGGGATTCTGCCACCAACACTCTATCCGGTAGCGGACCGGATGCGTATGTGAGTGAGGATTTGCACCTCACATAGCTTGCATTCCTGTGAACGTCTGTCAGCGTATTACCGCCCGACCATTATCAAGCCTTACACATTAACAATACCTATTCTGTCACCACATACACCCATTTTATGTCTGCAAGGGCTGTGCAGTATCTCTGTTGAGCCACATACTCTTCTAAACTGTTGTATGGTACAAAACAGATGCAGATTAAACCAACAACGGTATTCTGCAAAAACCGGGCTATCATAAACCGGTTAAACCCTCACGAGCCTTGCGACGGCTCTTAACAGCATTCCGCTATGAGGTGAAAGGAGTGTCTCCAATGGAAAAGTATGGAAGACAATTCGCAGATGGCAAAGACCGAAAGAAGAAAACATCTGCGAAACAGGACTACCAGGATTCGGACCTGGGATGCAGCAGTCAAAGTGCTGTGCCTTACCGCTTGGCGATAGCCCTAAACTCCGGGAGAGAGACCATCTGCTCCCGGATTATTTTTGTGAAACACCCTATCTTTATCTAAAAAAAATTGTCACGCCTGTGTACGGTACTTTGAAAAACTTTGTGTTGTCAAACGCATTATTCCATTTTTCGTTTCCCACACACAGGCTACATACACTCTTGATGCCTTGATTTCTCTGCCACATATCCAATGCCAACACAACACCGGATATTCGGCAATAACAATGGCTTTATGAATTTAACCCATTCAAAATTGTGATATGGGATAATTCGCATAATCTCCGGTAACCACATAGGCTATACCCACGCGAAAGTTATTCCAAATGCAAGGAACATTGCGAACGCAAATAAAATAACTCCGTCTGATGCTGTTTTCTGTTTTGGAGCATACCATAAAGCAGATATTGCTAAAACTGTCAATACCAACGTTGTCATTATTTTTAAAATCATTAATCCAATCATTTCTTTTCTCCTTTATCAATAAGATTCTGTAATTTCAGTATTTTCTTTTCCCAAATAAACCAAACCGTAATCGCATTGATAATAAAACAGATAAAATAAATGAACCTGGTTTTTATATCATTACACTGCCAAAACATATCCGCCATCGTCATTGCAATAGAAAAAGCAAAAATGGAACACAACATTCTGAATAATCCATCAATAAACGGAATAAAAATTTTCATTTTTTCTTCGTCCTTCCTTCAATTTCATCTATCATTGCCATTACCAGTGCTTTAGCAAACTGGCTATTGTTGTGCATTTTAATCAGCAGATTGCCTTGCCGAATAAGATACGACCAGTCATCATCCGTTTTCGGATTAGCGTACTCTTTATGAATTTTCCAAACCTCTGTGTAAATCTCTTTAATCTCCGGTGGCAATTCGCATTTCTCCTTAACTGGCAAATCTTTTTTAGGCTCTTTATCAAGTCTGCTCTTTTGGTGCTTCATCTGGCAGCTAACCATTTCCGTAACGTTCTCACGGTCTCTCTTAATCCCATGACCTTGCAGAAACAATTCGCATTGTAGGACTTCACCGCATTTTGAACATTCGTCTTTAATCTCTTTTCCGTAGATCTGCATAAGCTATAACCTCAATCCTTAGTTCCACATATCCCCAGGAGGATCAATAGCAAATACATCCACCAAGGAGCCTGCAATGTATATAAAATCCAAAATAGCATAACGAGTAAAAAAATCATGCGTTTCCTCCTGTTAATCGTATTTTTCATCTGTGATTTCTACCGGGCAGCTATTTACATTCAGTATTGCTACCACTGTGCCCGTATTGAGACTTACTCTCCCAATAACCGGATTTTTTAAATAGCTGACAGCTTTTACATACACATAGGCGTTAGTTGTCTTACTGCCAACTACACGATATCCATATCTTTTAAAATATCTTCTAGCATTTGTAATAGCCTTATCTTTTTGAATGAATGGTATCACGGCTATTCTCCTTAATTGGTCTTTTTTATTTTTGAGGAAATTTGAGGGACTAAGTAGGGGATGTTCGCTGGTCCTGTCAGACCCCCTCCCCCGGTGCCATCATTTCATTTTCAACTATGCGCAAAACTAATCTTTCACGCAGTCTTTATTGCCACATCTTTAACTATCCCATATTTATGCACGTTTCCGCAGTTGTTGCTACTCATTCGCATTTATGTTTTTCTCTACATCTGTGCCGGAATCGGTCAACATTGATGTATTTTGTCCAAAATCTGTGTCTAATCGTGGGAGCTGGTCGGCTGTCCTGGTTATTTTGTGCACAATCTCTTGCTGTGTGGTCTGTTTCCTCCCGTGGTCGTTGTTTAATCGTTCCGTTGCTCCCAGCGCATTCCGAAGATTAAAAGCAACAAGCTGATCACAATCTGCATCATCTAACCAATTTACAAAAGCTTTTCTAACCTCGTCCATGCTCGATGTACTTGATTTAGTTCTCCAGGCACTTAATGCCTGTTTAGATATCCCTGTTAATATCTTAAATGTATCAGCTGTAGCAGTCATATCATAAGCATTAGCTAACTCCCTAAGATATAAATAAACCTCATACAACAGATCTATGTTGTACGCATTGTAGTTGGTTAACATTTGGTTAATACTATTATCCACTACGTTTTGGGGTATATCTTTTAATACATTGCTAGGCCTTATATAATTATTATATATATATTGCATGGCTCCGTTAAAAACTGGCTGCCGTTGTGATCTCATGTCATCGATGTCATAAGCTGCACAATAATCGTCAAAGTATTTACGGATATTTTTTTTAATCTCGTCAATGTTTGGAATCTCTCTGACGTCCTGCACCGCTCTGCACCTCCTGAAAATCTGCAATAAAAAAATCACAAGCATCACTCAATAAACCTATGTTTTTTGATCTCCTCCACAGATCAGGCAAAAACATAAATTTACAAAAGTGACAAGCTAGTGACTTCTTGTCGTTTCCGGTCTGTCGGCTCCGGTGGTCTTGGTTACAATCTGGGCGGCTGCGTATCCAGAGGGGGTTGGATTTGCTCCGCTGTCACTCGCACCGTGTTAACGTCGGCTCCCTAACTGCTTTTATTATACCATAAGTGCTATTTATAAATCCACAACATAATATCACAACCTTTTACACATTTGATGATTTGTTGTTGTGGTATGCCTGCCGGTGATCCTGAGCAAATAAAAATCATGCGATTAAAAAATATCATCCGTGTAAATTTGACAAATGGGATTTTTAAACAGACAGATAGGTGATTTTTGCAGATGGGTGTATGGTGGTAGCTGGTCAGCTCTAGTATTTATATATACTTGGTATATCATTGTCTTTCTGCACTTATTTATTTTTATTTTATCTAACCTTTATTTTATCTAATCTCCTTTTATTTAATCTGCGTCTACAAAATGTCTACAATTTGTCTACAAAATTTAGCACATTAAAATGTCACAGTGAAAATAGATCAAGAAAAGCAGGCTGTTACACCTGCTTATAGATTACGATATTTTGATTTTAATTTGTTTATAAAATCATCTGTCAATACTCCTTCGGCTTTTGCTTTTTGTGCTTCCTCTCTTGCTGATTTTGCAACATTTATGTTTGATGTGGTCACAATCTTGATTTGCCTGTGATTAACAGATACGCAAGCAATCCATTTATTTTTTACAGTATCCCAATTAACACCAGGGATGCCGCTATTTTTATGTATTCCGGTTGCTTGCTTTTTATCGCTATATATTTTTTTCGATTTTTTGACTTTTACTTGATTGTTTTTATTCCAAACTAAAGATTGCTGATTGTCAATTATTTTTAGATGTTTTTTAGCGCATTGAGGGCAAAATCTTTGCAAACCGCCGCATTTAATTATATCGCATCCGCAAGACTCGCACTGTATAATAGACCCAAGCGGATTTATAGACCCTTGCTTGATGCGCTCTTTATATCTTTTGCTTTGCTCTTTTTTTCGTTCCTGCCTGCATTCCGGGCAGTAAAACGCCCTCGGGCCACCTAAAAAGTTGGTTCCGCACGTTCTGCAAATCCTCGGTAGTACATTATCTTTCATCTTTTTTACTCCAATGCAAAAAAGCGGAGCCTTTGCGCTCCGCTGAATATTTAATAACAAGGGTTTTCTTTTGCCAACTCCCAAACCTCATTAAATTTTTGCTCGTGACGTTTTGCGTACTCGTCAAAAAACTGTTGATCTGTGCACGGTGCAAGATCTCCGTGTATCTCCTCTCGTAAATCGTCATCCATCATGGATACTGCCAAATCATAATCAATATTTATTCCGTACTCATTAACCACTGTTTTTCTCATGCTCTCCACCTTTTAACCTTTCTTTTTTTAATTTTCATATGCCTTTTTGGGCTGCCAGTTATAATTATATGCTTTTTTGCGGTAGTCCTCAAAATCTCTTGATGTCTTGCGAATCATTGCCGCTTTTACTGTGATCCGGTCGATTAATGCCCTGTCACCGTATGCGGTTTTATTGGCTAATAACTCTGCATCTGTCATGCTCTCCAGTGCTTGGAGCGTTTCCACTTGCACTGTTTCCAGTGCTTGGAGTTCTGCCCGGTTAAATTCTTTCAGCCGTTCGGATTCCACATTTTCCAGTTGCTCCCGGTAGTACCTGAAAAACTGCCGAACATTTGACCGGATCCGAAAAGCTTTTTTCTGGTCTTGTGCTGTGTCTGTCATCGTTTCCACCTCTTAAATTTCAGATAAAACGAAATTTCTTTCGATAAAGTCAATTTCTACTAAATTCCGGTTCTACTTTTTGAAGTAGGTCATTTAATTTCTTTTGGAAATCGCAATTACATTTTTTCGCTCTGCCAATAATTTCAGAATCAAAGTTTATTTTTTTTCTAATTTTTCAAAAACTTTTATAAAACTTTCTGAATTCTGATTACATCCGACCTGTTTATAAATTCTAAATTCTTTTGTCATATTGTTTCGCTCCTTTTCTTGTGGCTATGTTTTGTTGTTGATATTACTATATATCATGTTATATAGCATGTCAATAGGTTATTGCAATTATTTATTGACATTTTGCAAAAATTCCTCAGCGTCTACAACTTGCGGTTGTTTTGATGCTTTCCATTCTGCTCTGCTCTGCTCCTGGAGCTGGTGAAGTCTTTCGTTTGCTTGCATCAATGCAACTTTCTCATCTACCTCTGTACACTCTGTATTTTCCTTTTCTGCGGTATTTTCCGGCTTTTGCGGTAAATTGTCCATCTTGCGCTCTAAATCGTCTAAATAAGCCAATACAGCCGATACAGCTATATCATTAATAGATATATTGTTTTTGTCTGCTCTTTCGCGTGTGCCTTTTGGCAATCTGATTTGTGCAAGGTCGTATTTGCTCCGGTAATTGCTTACTGCTTTTTTGGTGTATTCTGGTGTTTTTGCCATTTTTTTATACCTCCGTAAAATTATCTTTATCATATTATATATCATATTATATATGTTTGCAATACAAATTTTTATATTACATAATATATAACTTGCTATATATTTGTATATATATAAGTAGATATATCTTGCTATATAAATTTTATATAATTTGCTATTGACTTATTCTATATATCATGTTATAGTTATCTCAACAAATAAAAAAGCCGGTGACACCTACCAAGCGAACACCGGCACCCAAAAAGAAAGGCACCCAAATTATAGCACGGGTGAAAAGGTAAATCAATATGTATAACTATTTAGAAGCTATGAAAAACGACATTACAGAGTACATCAACGACAACATCAATTTAGCAGATTATGCAGACCGTGACGAGCTGGAAAGCTCATTAAATGATGACCTTTTTACAGAAGACAGCGTAACCGGAAACGCAAGCGGCTCTTACACCTTTAGCAGAGCACAGGCGCAGGAATATGTTAAAGATAACATTGATCTTTTAAAAGATGCTTGCGAAGAGTTCGGAACAGATGCCGCAACGGTTGGAGAATGGTTTTTATCTGAGGACTGGGAAAAAATGGACGTAACAATTAGATGTTATCTGTTAGGGCAGGCAATCGCCGAAGTTTTGGACGATATGGGGGAAGAATAAGAGCATGGAGAATTTTATATTACTAATTTGTGCAATGCTTGCCGGGTATGTGATCCGGTATTATAAAGAGTTAAGCAAGTAAGACAGGCTTACAACCGGGATCGAGTCCCGGCTTGCTTTTACCCGGAAACGGGAAAATTTGAAAAATGCGGAGGAGCGAGAAAATGAAAATTATAGAAAAATCGAAAATGCCTGACGGTACATTAATACAGCTAGAGGATTGGCACGATAAAAACACAAAAGATTATATGGATTTATATGGCTATGAGATAGGTGCATATCCAGTTGCTAAAAATTCCGGTTGTTGTGGATGGGTAAAATCCGGGAAAAAATTTAGGATATCAATTAGTTATAATAAATATGCAAATTATACTGATGAAATGGTGTTGAATGATTTTGAAGCGTTAAAAAATGGAGAAAAAACATTATCAGATTTAAAAGATCATTTTTTTAATAACTTTAAAGATCAATTTTATTTAGGAATCATAGATTTTGAACCTTGACAGCCGCCGCAGAGGATGCCCGCCGGATCACTACCGGCGGCGGTTTTATGGGTGAAATTTACCCAAAAATAAAAAAAAGGAGGTTACCATAGGATGGAAGAAAAGAACATTGAAAGACTATACAAGCTGTTAGAGTGTGCGGAGCGAGAGAAAGACACGGAGACAGCCGCAGTTTTGCGATGGGCAATTTTTGAACTGGAAAACAGATAAAAGACGGCTTGCAACCGTCTTTTTGTCGTGTTCCGTTGGATCTGCTGCCGTCTGGCGGTCTATTTGTGTTACTCTTCCACCGGATCCGGTCAGATCCTGCGCCCAGATATATTGACGGCTTGCGCTGTCTTGGTGTACAATCAAATATTACAAGGGGATTATACAAAATGCGAAAATTGGGAATCGGTCATGTATATGATATCATGGAGAGCGTAGCGGATGCCGGGGAACGGTTGGAAACCGTTATAAGGGTGGAGAGTGCCGCCGGTGGTCTGTCTCCGGAATCTGCGGAGCTGTTGCGGTCTGCTTATGATTCCATGCTTTCGGCAGTCGGAGACCTTGCGAAAGCTGCGACACGGTGACCGGGTGACAAGTCCAGGACTAGCACCGCAGAAGTGCGCAGATGTTACACACCTTGAACCGGTCTGAAAAAATCTGCGAAAAAACTCTGAAAACGGATTTTTCAGCTTAAAAAGTGCTACCCCGGGGGGATTGAAAATTTTTAGCACGAAAATTGTAGAAAAATTTTTCTTTCAAAAACCTCTGAAAACGAGATTTTCGGTTGAAAATGCAGACCTACGGGGGTATCAAAACGGTTGACCAAAAATTTTTTACGAAAAAAGTCTCAAAAAATGAGATTTTTAATAAAACCTATAGGGGGAAATATTATGAATTGCTACAAATGTGGTAAAGAAATGAGAGTTGTTCCAGAACAGGTGGCTACGGATGAAAAAGGATTGCCGGTATATCACAGAATAGGTTATTGTGATGCTTGTATGTCTAAATTTGACATTGATATTGTGGAAAAACAAAATCAGAAAAAGAAAAAGCAAAGCACATTAAGCATACTATCTGTTGTGTTCACTCTTATTGGTCTTACAATTCCAGTAGCAATTATTTTAGCCATTATTGACATTGTTAAAGGTGATAAAAATAATAAAAATCACAGCGGTTCATGGTTTTCAATTATTTTTTCTGTAATTGTAATTTTTGTTTATTTTTTAGGTGGTCAAAATGAGGAAAACCAAAATGTTTCAAATAATGTAAGTATAGAGTCTGTAATAGAAACAGAAAGTCAAACTATTGAATTACCAGATGAATCAGTTGAAAACTATCCTACTTATCAAAGAGAAAATACAAATCAAGAAATAGATTCTAAAACAGATCCTACGGTTGTGCAATCAGAAAGTAATGTAATGGAAAATGAAAATTATGGAGAATATGAGGAGGAAAATGTTTTATCAGAAGAGGAATATAAGGAATCATGTGTCGAATTATTCTATGATGATATATTTTTTTCCAAAGATGATTTAGAGGGAAAAGATGTAAAACTAAATCTTTTTGTGTCAGAACTTTATGAATTAAGAGCAAAAGATATGTATTATGATTATATTCAAGAAATGTTTGGAGAATACAATTTACAAAGGAATTTCTTAAAATGCTGTGTTTTGAGAGAAGGTACTGAAAGCTATATGGGAGAGCAAATCAATGTACTATTTTCTAATGATTATGAATTAAACGCAACAGATTATTCCGGTGGTGAAAAAATAACTGTTTATGGGAAAATAATAGGATACAGCACAAATTCATGGAGAGGTTACAACAAATGTGAATTTATGCCATTATATATAGAGTAATTTTAGGGGCATCCGAAAGGGTGCTCTTATTTTTAAACAAACAAAAAAGAATGCCCTCCACGACAAGGACACTCTTCTTTTTAAAATACATGTTTGATGCGCTTTTACTGAAAAGTATTGCTACTGTTCAGCTGGTTTAAATTATAACCTGAACACCTATATTGTAGCATTTAAGAAAAATTTACGCAAGCATTCTTATGTAATTTTTGATAATTTCATCAGCCACAGCAAACACTTCTCTTCCGTAGGTAGCCAAAAAGTCGGCAACAATCTCTTCCGTCTGAATGTCCATAGTCAGATTGTAGGACAGGCAGAACGCATGGCACAATTCATGGCACAGCACACGATCATAGAAATTACCATGAATCATATTTGATATGTAAATATCTCTTGTGTTCCTGTCTGTCATGCCAAACGTATATGTACCGTCAGAGCGCATCAGCATAGGACTGTGACTGCGTACAAGCCTTAAATTCCAGTCCATTCCATTTATCGTGAACAACTTACCACCTCCAACATAAAAGGGGCTAAATAAGCCCCTTAAGTGTTTTAACCGATTTTTGTTACCAGTGCAGACAGCTTGTTCCGCAGTACCGTCTTTTCTTCCGGTGTTGCATCGTTGATGATCTCCGTCATGTCGTTTGCAAGTTCGGTCATGTAGGTGTTCAGGTCACGGACTTTTGCTTCTTTGTCCTGCTGTGTATTTGCCTTATGCAGTTCCTTATTTTCCATGTAGGTTCTGCGGCTCATTCCACTTCTTCCCTCTCTTGCATCACGCATACCGGATGAAGAAGTTTCAGTGTAGTACATACGCCCCATGTCTCTGTCCATGTCACGGTGATACATTTCCGGGGTCATATGGTAATAGGGCGGCTCTTCATAACCTCTGCGGTAGGTTCCACGACCTTTAGGTGCAAATCTGCCGTCAGCATATCGGTAATGGTCATAAAAACGTTTACCACCGTCACCGTAACGATCAAACATTTCCATGCTTTCGTCCGAATCATATTCCTGCATGGTTTTTGTCAGTTCACGGTAGTACATGGCTTCTGACAAATCTTTCATCATATCAACGACTTTTCCCATTTCGCAAGTATCTACTTTGTCAATTCCTTTGTCAAACTGCGCTTTAGCGCATTCAGAAAGTTTTTCAATCATTTCATGCATTCTTTTAACATCCATGATTTTTCACCTCCTACGCTTCACGAACGGCAATCAAATTGCTGTTCTGCACTTCAATAGCTTGCGTAGAAGTGTTCTGAACGGCTACCGTACTGCAGCATCCACGAGGAACATCAATGTACGCCTGCGCAGAAACATTGAAGAAATTCTCTACTGCTGCCGGAGTTACAATCATTCTTGTGGACTGTAAAGGTTCTCCGTCTACCGCCAACGCAAGGGAAATTTCCTCAACAGTTCCCCCAGTGGGAATCTGAATGTTGCCGGAATAACTTACAAGGAATCTTGCACGACACTGATTAGTGATACCTCTTAACTTCACAATTCCGGATCCCTCTCTGTGAGTGATACAACCACTTCCATTTACGGCAGTTTCGGTAAAAGCAACGTCTGCTCCTGCTGCCACAGTCTGTAATGCTACTGCTGTATATTCAGCCATAATAAGTACCTCTCTTTCATAAAATAAAAAACCACCAACTGAATATTAGTTGATGGTTTGAAAATCCATTATTTATTTTTGTAGTCTGTAGCACACATTCCTATGCATTGCGGAGTTCCGTATTTTTCAATATAATCTTCGTCTCCGTATCGTTTAACACAAACATACATTGTATCGTGCCAATTCGTTCTCACATCTTCTGTTTTTGAAGTATTGTCAATTACAATGTCTGATATTTCAAATGGTGCATTTTTTGCTCCTATCTTTTGGCAAAAGTCTTTGTGAATTTGATATATGTATTTTTTCATATCATCAAAGTTTTCAAATTCCCTTGCCGTTTCTAGGGATTCAGCTAATCCACCTCTATGTTGTCTGAAAATAACCATTTTGGCGCTCCTTTCTTTTTTGAAAATTGTACCACGACTTTAAAAATCCATCAACTTAATATTCTGTTTTCAATGTGCAAAAGGGCAAACATTATAGTCTGCCCTTTGATTATAAGTAATACTGCATAGCAGACATAACCATAAGGTTAAGTTACTCGATATGCAGTTTTAGCATCCGCAACCAGTGTTGCAACCACATCCGTAATATACGTTAGGGTTGGGAACTTGGTATGCAGGAATGGGTGTAGGGTTCACAGCGTTGATGATTTGCTGTGTCTGTGCACTCATGGCAGTAGTCAGAAGAGCATTCTGACGATCCTGAGAAGCGGCTCTGCGCAGATCGTTGTTCTCTGCCTGCAGAGTAGCGATCTTATCTTGGCATAAGTAGTCAAGGATTGCTCTTGTACCGGCATTCTGACTGTCGATAATGTCACGAGTGTTGTTATTCATGGTGTTCTGCAATGCGCAAGTATTCGTTGCCATATTGTAGTTTACACCCTGGATAGCTTCACGGGTATCGCAGCAGCACTGTGCTAACTGTGCTTGTAAAGCGTTAGCATTCTGCATTCCTGCTACGGTGTCTGCATTGATAGCCTGTTGGATTCCATAGCCAGTCTGTAAAATGTTGGTATTTACGCCATTAAATCCGGTAAGCATACCGTTGTTTACAGCGTAGAATCCGTCACACAGACCGTTGTTGATTCCGTCCAGTTTACCGATGATAGACTGGGTGTCGAACCCTCTTTGCAATGCAGAATCGGTGTAGTAACTGGAATTAGAGCCATTACCGCCCCATCCATTACCGCCCCAACCGCCAAAAGCGAAGAAAAGGACGAAAATAATAATCCACCATGCACCATCTTCACCCCATGCACCGTTGTTACCGTATCCGCCATTAGCTGGCATAACAGGCATGGTAAAGGGAGTATTGTTACTCTCAAACATAATTTTTTACCTCCATATAAGATTTTTTATACTTAATCTTGCAAGAATTTAGTATCTACTTCATAGGAAATTGACGCTTGAATTTATCAAATTCGGAATCAAAATCCATACCACGTTCCTTAGCAATATTTCTTCCTAACTGCTCTACTCCGGCAAAATCTCCTTTTTGAGCCATGCCCATTATATTTTTAGCCATAGGGTTTGACATGATCTGACTGTTTCCCATCATATTTTGGATAAACTGTCGCGGATTCCCCATTGTCTTAAGCATCTGCATAGGATTCATCATATTCATTCTGCATCATCCTTTCTTTGCGATTGTGGAGTTTTTCTTTGCGTTTGCGAAGTTTTCAACTGCTCAATCTTTTGTTCCAGTTCATCGAAACGCTTCATAAATACCGCTGTGGCTTCGTCTGATAGATCAAATTTCGCCTTTTCTGTGTCTGACGGTGAATTGTTAGGGTCTGCATCTAAAACAGGCTTATAGAGCCTTGTATAGATTTTCCCATCTGCTCCCCAGGATTTAGCATAGATCTCCGACAGGTCTTGTTTGGGGAAGAATGCTGTGTTGCCATCCATAGGAACTTCATTCGGTGCTATGCACTCTTGCGCCGGTACAATACGACCGTACATCTGTACTGCGTTTTGCTGTGGCTGTTGCATAAACTGCTGTGACTGGAATTGTTCCTGCTGTGGCATAAACTGTCCGTACATAGGTGTTCTATACTGCGGATTGTAGTAGTTTGGATTCATAATCGGCTGTGGCATGGCTATTCTCCCTTTCTTCCATTGATTCTATCTGTTTCGCAATTTCCACTTCATCAAGTGTCTGATATGTCGGCTTGTTCAAAAGTCCCAACGGACTGAAATTCATAAGCATTGCCAAGTTCTCCTATAACTTCCTCTGCGGCATGGACTACGATTGATTGATATTTAAGCGGAACACTTCCCATCTGTTCTTTACTAAAAATACGTTCCAGTGCTTCATCTGAAAATCTGAATTTTGCCATAAGGTCATTCCTCCTTATGCTTAAATTTTGGCATAAAAAAAGAGAGTGAAAATATCATTTTCCTCTCGTTAAAATATCATTTGCATAAGGCTTTTCTATGTACCAATTATGTACCAATTTTTATTAAATTATAAAGAATAATGTTAAACTACGTTAAAGAATAAAATGTCAAAAATACTGATAAACACTGCATTTGCAAGGTTTTGTAAGATTATAAGAAAATACGTGAAATATGGCAAAATATAACGATACCCAGCTTCATTTTATCTTTACCCGTTCAAAAATCCCTCTATAAACGGAATTTTTGCCTTTCTGTTTATTAGTTGAACAATATAATCTAAAATTATAGCATAATATGTGTTTTTTTCAAACACCTAAATACTTTTCTTTCGAAATAAAAATATGCTATAATATGCAATATCATAAACCAAAGAGGAAAAATTAATGAAAAGAATACATTATTTTGATTTGCTTAGATGTACCTGCTTTTGCTTCATTATTTTTTATCATCTGCTCTTTCAGCTCTATCTCTCCGGAATCTGTCCTGTAGAGAGACTCAATCCTCTGTTTTCCAACAGCAATATGCATCTGGCAACCCTGGGTGTTGCTGTATTTTTCATGTTATCCGGTGCCAGTCTCTCCTATACCGCGAAGGAGAACTTCAGCCTCGCAAAATATTATAAGAAAAGATTTCTGCGCATCCTGATTCCCTTTTATATACTTTACATTGTTTATTTCCTGTTTCTCCTTTTCCAGAGCCATTCCGTCCACAATATTTTTCCTGAAGGAATTCCTGCGTGGAGAATTGTTTTTACTTTTCTTGGAATGGATTCCTGGGTCAGCATGCACGGGATCAGCACCTTTTCCCTTACCATCGGAGAATGGTTTCTGGGATGTCTTATTCTGTTGTATCTGATCTTTCCATTGCTTCGATTTTTTATGATAAAAAGTGAAAAGTTCTTTTTTATCATCGCTACCGGGATTTATTTGATTGTTTTATTTCATTACGATTTCTCCGTCCCCATCCATATGAACTTCTTCCTGAAGGGCTACGAGTTCGTAATCGGTATGATGATTAGTTATTATCATGAAAAATTCAATCCTAAATGGATTTTCTTATCCCTGCCGGTGGTGATTTTCTTTGTTCTGTGCCCTTTTGCACTTCCCATCAGCACCGGTTTGAAAATAACGATACTGGCCGTTGCCTTCTGGATTTCCGCTGCATGCCTGGAACCGGTTCTCGAAAAAGGAAACGGCCGATTTCTCCGTACGATAAGTAACTACTCTTATGAAGTATTTCTGGTCCACCATATCATTATCTATTTTATCACTCCGAGGGCTATTCCCTATATGCGCGGTATGGTGGGTGTTTTAGGTTTGTTTCTCGTTGAATTGCTGCTGATGGCAGTGCTGGGATTTCTTTTGAAGTCCATCTCCGATCAATGCATTGCCGCTCTAACCAATCTTACTGCTGTTGAAAATAAACGTTAATCCCCTGCAGTAATCCTTCCGCCAGTTGATCCAGTATAGCATCGCTGTGATCGGAATATGCATTTCCCAGTTCCATATCCACGGAAGGGATCGTACTATAAGAAGTCTGGGTCAGGTCAATGCTCATGTTTCCTTTTCCATAGATCGTTACTCCCTGTCCCCGCAGCCCTTCCACCAGATCCGCTCCCAGAGCATCGTGCTGCTGCCAGTGGGATGCCACCGGTTCCATACTCTTCAGTACTTCCGGCACAGAGATGTAAAAGCATCCCTTGTCGTAATTCTTGCTGTCACCGCTGTCCCAGTGCAGTGCAATATGGCAGTCTGCCACGTTATTGCAGATCACGGTCCTGGCCACATTGTCCAACTGCACATCCTCTCCGTCCCTGAGCATCAGTACATCATAGCCAGAGGCCAACAGTTTGTCCCGCAGGATCTGTGCCATCTGCAAAGTAACCGTTCGCTCCGGTGTCCCGTCCTGAAATGTCATGCCTCCGGACACTGCCGCAGCTTCTGTAGCTCCCGCTGCCGTACTGCCTCCCGTAGTCTTGGCCGAACCGTCCGGATGGCACAACGTCTTTACTTTGGCCCCACCGGCGGTGCCATGTCCCGCATTCACTCCGATAATGATTCCCTTTCGTCCACACTCCTCCGGTGCCCGGTACAATACCGCCGCCCCGGTATTGATCTTCGAATGATCCGCATATTCCCAGTCCGGATCCAGAGTGATCTGTTGTAAGTCGGTATATTCCACCGGCTGGTTCTGTATAGCCTCCGGCTGACCGGCTACCGTTTCTGTCTGACTGCCTGCGGCCTCTGTCGGCATACCGCTTTGCGACACCGCAACCTCTCCCCCAGGAACTTTGTCGGTCCCCGAAGTCACCATTTCATGTCCTGCACTATTCGCCGCCCCTTGCGGCACAGACGTTTCCGCCAGCGTTTCTCTACCGAATTCCTCTGCGTTTTTCTCATTTTCTGTTGTCTCCGCGGATGCTACTACGCTCTCGGGAACCACAGGATCCACGTTTTCCATAGTTTCCACGCTCTCCGTCCCCTCAGTCCCTTTCTGTGCACCACAGGCTGTCATACTTACTGCAAGCGCCAGACCGGCCACTACCGCCGCTATCCCATATTGTTTTCTATGAAGCATTTCCTTATTACTCATTACTCCTCCGATATGAAAAGAACCACAGCTGTGGTTTCAGCTATGGTTCTTCTGTTCTCTCTATTACGATCTTGGGAAAACATCCTCCGATTAACCGCGCAGTTTGAAGTGCTCTAACAACTCGTTCAAAGTAGTAGCGGAAGCGGAAAGCTCCTCGCTGGTAGCGGAAGTCTCCTCTGCTGCTGCGGAGTTGGACTGGATAACATCGTTGATGTCCTCCACACCCTTCTTGATGTTGTTGACAGATACTGCCTGTCTGTCGGATGCAGTACGGATATTAGCAACCTCCTGGATGATCTGATCCAGTTCGGTCATAACCTTCTGCATTGCTTCGTTGGTCTCCCTGGTAACCCTGTTACCCACTCCTACTTCGTTCATGGATTCTTCGATCAGCTTCTTAGACTCTACTGCGGAATTTGCACTCTCTTCTGCCAGCTGTCTGATCTGGTCAGCCACGACTGCGAAACCTCTTCCGGCTTCCCCTGCTCTTGCTGCCTCAATGGAAGCATTCAAAGACAGCAGATTGGTCTGGGATGCAATATTCTCGATATCTGCGATGATCTTCTCGATATTCTGGGTCGTGGTATCGATTTTCTTCATGGCATCTACCAGCTCATCCATCTTCTGCTGGCTGTTGGCTGCCTCGATACCTACCTGTTTTGCCTTATCGTGAACGATATCGGTAGACTTGGTGTTCTCCATTACCTGATTCGTTACTTCTTCTACGGTAGCCACCAGTTCTTCAACAGCTGCAGCCTGACTGGTAGCACCTTCTGCAATATCCTGTGCACTGACAGCCAGCTGATTGCTTCCGGCAGACACCTGTTCGGAAGATCCCTGAATACCGTGCATAGTCTCACTGACCTTGTTCACCATATCATCCAGTTCATCCAGTACATTGCGGAGCTGTCCTACATACGCATCGGGGCAGTTGCTATGTACATCAAAATTACCCTCAGCAAAATGCTCTACAATATCCTGCAGATCTGATACAACCTTTTTCAAAATACCGGCTGCGGTCTCAAAACTGTCGGATAAGCGTCCCAGCTCATCCTCGGACTCATAAGGAGTGCCGATCTCAAAGTCACCGGAAGCAATCTTCTCAGATGCCACTACCAGACTTTCAATAGGCTCTACCAACATTTTGGCAAGCATCTTTGACATAGCTGCATTAAATGCAATAGCTAATACAACTATGATCACAACAATTACGCTTCCCACATAGTTTTTTGACTGTATCAATCCCACAACTGACACCAGTGCCAGCACCACATATAAAACGTCCATAATGCGGAACACAAAAGAAAGCTTATTTTTAATCGGTTTCTCCCTTAGCATTTCTTCCAGTTTTTTCATTTGTTTCCTGCTCCTTCCGTTAATTAACCTACATACATTTTATTTTAATTTCCTCTGGTTGTTTCGTCAAGATTTCTCTGCTTAAAATTATGTAAAAATCATGTATGGGATGACTGGCTCATCTCCAGAAGCTTATCCCGCATTTCATTTTCGATCCGCTGTAAGTCTTCCTCTGCGCTCTGTCTTCTGGCACGGCCTTCCTCCTGGATCTTCATGACTTCATCCAGTGTGGTCATCAGTGTCTGGTTCGTGGTCTTGAGGGTCTCGATATCCACAATACCTCTCTCAGATTCCTTCGCTGTCTCCACGGATGCCACTTTCAGTGCTTCTGCATTTTTCTTCAACAGTTCATTGGTCATATCCGATACTGCACGCTGTGCCTTGGCTGCATCGGTGGCATGATCCAGACCGATGGCAATGACCATCTGGCTCTTCCACAGAGGGATCGTATTCACCAGTGTGGACTGGATCTTCTCGGACATAGCGATATCATTGGACTGGATCAGTCGGATCTGGGGTGCCATCTGCAGAGAAATGGCTCTGGTAAGTTCCAGATCATAGATCTTCTTCTCGAATCTCTCACACATTGCTGCAAAATCCTTCGCAGCCTGCGTATCCTCCGGCAGTCCGCTCTTCTGTGCTTTTTCCAGAAGTTCCGGCAGTTCCACGTTTTTCGCCTGTGTCAGTTTCTTTTTACCTGCCAGAATGTACATGGACAGTTCTTTAAAATAATTCAGATTCAGCTGATACAGCTTGTCCAGTACCGCCACATCTTTTAGCAGCACCACCTGATGATTTCCCATGGCATCACAGATCTTGCTGATGTTCACTTCCGCTTTATCATACTTTGCTTTCAGATTATTCAGCTTATCCCCGCTCTTTTTAAACAAGCCGAAGAATCCCTTGTCTTCCTCTGTATCAAAATCCCTGAGCTGTGCCACTACATCCGTCAACAGCTGTCCAACCTCGCCCATATCCTTGGTCCGGACATTGCTAAGTGCTGTCTCAGAGAAATCTGCGATCTTTTTCTGACTCCCCGCACCGTACTGCAATACCGCCTGGGTATTGGTCAGATCGATCTGTCCCGCAAAATCATCTACCATTTTCTGTTCTTCCGGTGTCAGTTCCATCTCCGGAACAGCCTGCTCCTCTACCAGTTCCTCCGGCTTCTTCTCCACGATCTCTGCCTTTGCCTCCGCAAAGGGATCCAGTGTAAGGGTAGGTGCCTCTTTTGTTGCTGCATCCAGATCCATATTCATACTTATAACCCCGCCTTTCCATACTCTCTCATGATTTTTTATTTACCATCAGCATTACTTTCCTGCTGTCATACATTTTTTTCTCTTACAAAATCCGATTCTGTCAGCCCTTCCTTAGCCAACATCGTCTGCAATACCTGTGCATCCGCTGACGCATCAAAGGCTGCATCCCGGAACAGATTGTTCAGCAATGTAACGAATGCCTGATTGATCATATCCAGTGTCTTTTCGATCTCTTTTTTAGCATCGAGAATATCTTCTCCCGGGCTGCTGATCTCGTCAAATTCCGCATACTGCTCCACCAGTTTCAACATAGTAGGCAGGTAATAATCCATCAGTTTATGCATCCGGTGCATCTGCTCCGGATGCTCCTGCACTCGGTCAAAGATCTCCTTCAACAGATTTTCCAGCCGGTACAGCTTCTCAGAGATAGCTTCTCCTTCGATCCTGTCATTCAGATCCCGCAGATGACGGATGTATTCCATTCCTTCTGCCACAATACTGTGCAGTTCCTGCTCTCTGCGGTTCTGATCCGTATCCTGTGTATCGGTGCCCGCTGTATTCTGTTCCTTCTCCTGCTCACTGATCTTCTTCTGCTCCAGATAGGCTTTCTCCGTCTCCAGATACTGACGGTAGATCACATTATTGAGCATAAAGCAGGTCTCTTTATCATCCAGATGTCCGTCCGGAAACATTCCGGCTTTTAACATCTTACGAAGATCCCTTCTGACATAGCGGACACTTTTTCCGGTATAGCGGGCCATTTCGTTGATCACACCATACATTTTGGTGCCGCACAGTTCCAGATATTTCTCCGCGCGTTTTAATCTTCTACGCTGTCCGTTGCCATAAGAGATCATCTCTAAAAATACCAGAGACAATACCCCCGGAAGGATCGCCGCACTCAGAGATGCTGCCTGAAAAGCTGCCAGTAACAGCTGTACCAGAAGTCCCAGTCCGCTGAACCCCAGTCCGATCCCGCCGAACACAGTGCACAATGTTCCGGACACGTTTCCCTTCTTTTCCATTTTGACCAGAGAAGTCATTTCTGCCGCAGTAGCTTTTCTGGGTGTCACCGGCTGTGCCTGATTCCGTGCACGGTTCTGCTCTGCCTGAACCTTCCGTTGTTCTTCCCACTGCTTTTCCCGCTCTCTGCGCTGCCGGTGCCATTCTTCGTTCTGCCTGCGGCGCTCCTCCTGCTGTTTTTCCCGCTGCTTCCGTTCTGCCTGGATCTCTGTCTCAGTCTTGACTTCCTCCCGCCTTTTATCCTGCCAGCTGCGCTGGGAATTCCACACCTTTTTTTCCGTGGCTTCCCTGGACAGATTTGCCTGGAAATCCGCCTCCCGCAAGGCATCGTTGACCGTATCCGTCACCAGCGTGTTCAACGCATGAAAATCTCCGGTCTTCATCGCTTCCGCAATGGTCTCTTTGAATTTTTCCCCTAGATTATTCTGCACTTCACTCATAATTAATATTTTCTCTGATTTTTCAGTTCATCATAGAGCAGACAGTAGTTCTCATAACGTATCTGCGGGATCTCTCCCTCTGCCACAGCAGCCTTGATACCGCATACCGGCTCAGAGATATGGGAGCAGCCTCCGAATCTGCAATATTTTTCAAAAGGGGCAAACTCCGGATAAAATTCCGCCAACTGCTCCTTCTCCAACCGAAACAACCCCAGAGAGCTAAATCCCGGGGTATCCAGAATATACGTATCCTGTGCAATGGAGATCAGTTCGGAGTGCCTGGTAGTATGCTTTCCCCGCTCGATCTTCTCACTGATGGAGCCGGTCTCCATCACTGTGCTGGACTGCAGGCAGTTTACCAGAGAGGATTTACCGACACCGCTGGGACCCGCCACCGTAGTGGTCTTGCCACGAAGCAGCTCCTGAATGGTATCTATCCCTTCTTGTCTGGCTGCGCTGACCGTGATCGTACGGAATCCCGCCTGTTCGTAAATGGCACGATAATCTTCCTTTTTGCCTTCCTCGTCAATATCCTGCTTGTTAAAACAGATAATGCAGGGAATGTCCTGCTGCTGCATCATGACCAGGAAACGATCCAGCAGATTAAAATTCGGCTGTGGCTTCGTGATGGCAAAAATCACCAGCGCCTGATCCACATTAGCTACCGCCGGACGAATCAGTTCACTGTGTCTGGGAAGCAATTCCCTGATATTTCCTTTTTTCTGTGCCTCATCCAGGACATCCATCTCCACGTCATCCCCGACCAGGGGTTTTCTGTGATCCTTGCGAAAGACTCCTTTTGCCTTGCATTCGTACACCGTGCCCATTGTATGGCCATCGTCCGCTACATGGACGTAATAGAACCCGGCGATTCCTTTTATAATCTTGCCCTTCATAGCTTCCCGCCTTTGATCTTATTCCTTTACGAACTCAACTCTTCTGGTAAAGGAACGGTCTTCTGTCGTTCCGGGAACCGTCACCTGCTCCCCGGTATCCGGGTTCGTTGTGGTGGTCGGTTCGCTTGTCACCTGATACGTCATGGTGAGCGTACCACCGGAGGCAGTCATACCGTTGAAATTGGTAGCTACCGGGAAAGTGCTGGTCTTGGTATCCAGCAGTACGTTATTGTCATCCGTCACCAGTTTGATGCTGACTTCCATTCCCGATACATAGCCGGGTGCTTCCGAAGTCGTCGGTGCCGCAATGCTGACATTACACTTGTAAGTCACCTTCTGAGCTCCCTGACTGACCTTGATATCAATGGAAGTTCCCTGATCCACATAGGAGCCATGGGAATAGCTCTGGTAACAGATCATGCCTTCTCCCACTTCGTCACTGTAGATATAGGTCACACTGCCTACGGTCAGTCCTGCCTCGATGGCTTCTACCGTGCCGTCCTGCTCGGACAGACCGATCAGATTCGGCACACGGATCTTGGTATCTTCCTTACCCAGACTTACTGTCACAGTGATCACACTGCCCTTTGGTGCTTTGTTGCCCTCGGAGGGGGTCTGGGAAATCACCCGACCGGACTCTACCGTATCGGAATAGTTCTCTGTCTTGTTGACCAGGAATCCCTTGCTTACCAGCTGTGTATTGGCTTCATCAAAAGTAAGATTCACCACATTGGGTACTTCCACACCCTGAGTTCCTGCACTGGCTTTCAGGGTTACCTTGCTGCCCTTATCGATCTGTGCTCCCACGCTGACATCTGTATTGATAACAATACCTTCCGCTACCGTGTCGGACTCCTCATAAGTCACCTCTGTGAGGATTCCCAGACTGGTCAGGGTGCTCTTTGCATCTTCTACCTTCATGCCCGTTACATACGGCATGGAGACCTTTTCCACTTCTGTGGCATCCGTCTCTTCGGTCGTAATGATCGGTCCTGCATCAGAGTCACTGCTTCCTCCATTTTTGCCGCCGAAGATCTTCACTGCCAGAACGATCAGGATAATACAGATCACCACACCGGCTACAATTGCCAGGATTGTGGTCACACGCTCCATCTTGGGGTCGTAGTCGTAATTATCTTCGTCTTCGCCATCTTCTTCGTTTTCATACATGGCTTCCGTATCGGAACGCAGACGCATGGTCTCGTCATGATCCGGTTCTTCGTATTCCCGGCTGCCCTGATAAGGAACCTTACGTTTGATCTGCGCCATATCCTCATCGGAGATCATCCGGGTACCACCTTCCATATCCGGATCGGCGTTCACCACGAAATCTTCCTCCGGATTGATCAGGGACTGTTTCAGATCTGCGATCAGTTCTGCCATATTCTGGTATCTGCGGTCCGGAGACTTCTGACAACATTTCAGTACAATACTGGCTACGCTGGAAGGGATCTCCGGTACGAACTCCTTCGGAGACGGCATCTCTTCCTGAATATGCTTGATGGCAATGGCAACCGTAGTCTCCCCGTTGAATGGCACTCTTCCCGTCAGCATCTCAAACATGGTGATGCCCAGCGAATAGATATCACTCTTTTCATCACTGTACCCACCTCTGGCCTGCTCTGGAGAAGTATAATGTACACTTCCCATGACATTAGAAGTGATGGTATTACTGGTAGCTGCCTTGGCAATACCGAAGTCTGTCACCTTGACTTTGCCGTCCTTGGAGATAATAATATTCTGCGGCTTGATATCCCGATGGATAATATGATTATTATGTGCAGCCTCAATACCCATGCTTACCTGGATGGCGATACTTACCGCTTCCTTGTAAGACAGTCTGGCCTTCTTCTCAATGTACTTTTTGAGGGTAATACCCTCTACCAGTTCCATGACGATATAATAGATTCCGTTCTCTTCCCCGACATCATAGACATTGACAATATTGGGGTGCATCAGTCCTGCTGCCGCCTGTGCCTCGATCCGGAATTTGGATACAAAATTAGCATTTTCGCTGAATTCCTGCTTCAATACCTTGATCGCCACATAGCGATTCAGCTTGTGACATTTTGCTTTATAGACATCTGACATACCGCCGGTTCCGATTTTTTCCAGGATCTCATAGCGATCGCCGATCATCATTCCTATTTTGATCATACTTGCTCTCCATTTCCAAAAAAGCTGGGTAATTTACGCGCACGGCTCGATCAGTATCACACTGATATTGTCTCTGCCGCCGTTGGCATTGGCCGCCTCCACCAGGCTCTCTGCCTTCTCCACAAGGTCTCTGGCTCCGCTGATAATCATGCGGATTTCCTCGTCTTCCAGCATATTTGTCAGACCATCCGAGCACATAAGGACGATCTCACCCTCCTGTAATTCCACGGTAAAGAAATCCGGCTCCACTTTGTCTTCCGCCCCTACCGCTCTGGTAATAATATTTTTATCCGGATGGTTCCTTGCATCGGCACGATCCAGTTCTCCGATCCGTACCATTTCTTCTACATACGAATGATCTCTTGTGATCTGGCGGATCTTGCTGCCCACCACATAGAGTCTGCTGTCTCCTACATTGGCCACCTGTAAGAATCTGCCCATGCAGGATGCCACCACAACCGTAGTCCCCATTCCTTCCAGCTTTTCATCCTCGCTGGCTCTCTTGCGGATCACATCATTGGCTTCCTCAATGGCTTTGCGGAAGATCAGGGTGGGATTCTTCTCAAAAGAATTCTCCATCTCGGCAAGCATGGTCTCTACCGTTACCTTGGACGCATAGTCTCCTGCATTGTGACCACCCATACCATCTGCCACGATAAATACATTCGGCAGATTTCCCACCGGTTTTTCAGAGGTATAGATATAGTCCTGATTTACTTTTCTTTTCCTTCCGATATCGGTTATGGAAAACGTCTTAAGCACGTCAAACTTCCTCCTGTGAGAGTTCCCCCGGGTTCTTCGCCTCCTGCGTATGACGGCGTCTTAACTGTCCGCAAGCTCCGTCAATATCCCGGCCCATCTCCCTTCTAATTGTAACATGTATCATCTTACTTTCAAGTTTATTTTTAAATGCCTGAATGTGCTTCGTATCCGACTGCACATAATCCCGCTCTTTAATGGGGTTGACCGGGATGAGGTTGATATGGCAGCACAACGGCTTCGCCAGGGCGATCAGTTCCCTGGCATCCTCTTCCGTATCATTCACACCACCCACCAGACTGTATTCGAAAGTGATCCTTCGTCCGGTCTGTTCGAAATAATACTGACAGACTTCCATCAACTCTTTGATAGAATACCGGTTGGCAATGGGCATCAGTTTTCTTCGTTTTTCATCGGTGGTGGCATGCAAGGACAATGCCAGTGTGATCTGCAGCTTTTCATCCGCCAGCTGCCGCATTCTGGGCACGATTCCACAGGTGGACACCGTGACATTTCTCTGGCTGATGTTCAGACCGTTCTCATCGGTCAGAAGATGCAGAAATTTCAAAATATTGTTATAATTATCCATCGGTTCCCCAGTGCCCATGACTACCACATTGGAGACCCGCTCCCCCGTCAGTCTTGTGATGGCGTAAATCTGATCCAGCATCTCGGAAGGAGTCAGATTCCGTTCCAGTCCGTCCAGAGTGGAAGCACAGAATTTACAGCCCATGCGGCATCCCACCTGTGAAGAAATGCACACACTGTTGCCGTGCTTATACTGCATCCAGACACTTTCCACCACATTGCCATCAGATAATTCAAACAGGAATTTTTTCGTTCCGTCGATCTTGGACTCCTGTATTCTGACAGGGTTTACACAGGTGTATTCATATTTTTCCTTACATTGCTCCCTGAATTTTGCGGAGAGGTTGGTCATTTCATCAAAGCTCCTGACCAGCTTCACATGCATCCATTCATACATCTGCTTTGCCCGGAAGGCCTTCTCTCCCATGCTCTCCAGTTCTGTCTTCAATTCTTCCAGATTCAGGGATTTGATATCTTTTTTCGTATCCATTTTTCGTTCTCTTACTTCTTATCTCTCACGCTTTTCTGCGCAGTCTTGCATAATAGAATCCGTCGGTCTCATCCGTTCCCGGCAGAAGCTGTCTCTCTTCTTCCAGTACAAACGGGAAATTCTCTGTGATCCAGACTGCCATCTCCTGATTTTCCCCGCGGTGGATCGTGCAGGTACTGTAGAGCAGTACACCGTGCGGCTTCACATACTGCCATCCGGCTGCCACAATCTGCCTTTGCAGTTCTGTGATGGATTGCAGGCTTTCCGGTGTGGCATGATATTTGATATCTCTCTTTTTTCCCATAACACCAAGACCAGAGCAGGGGACATCCATCAGCACCACGTCCGCATATTTTTCCTTCTCCGGATCATGCACCGTGGCATCATACACCTGAACTTCCACATTCCTACGGTTCATGCGCTCCAGATTCTCCCGGATCAGGGCCGTCTTGTATTCCGATACATCACGGGACACGATGTGGCCTGCTTCCCCTGCAAATTCCGCCGCCAGGATCGTCTTGCCACCCGGAGCCGCACACAGATCCATGACCGTATTACCTGGGCATATACCTGCCGCTTCCACTGCAAGTGCGGAGCTGGCATCCTGCACGGTAAATTTGCCTTCCGCAAAGCCCGGAAGTTCACTTACATTTTCCAGATTCTGTGCCAGATACACATAAGGAAGTTCCCTGCTTTGTTGCAGTCGTACACCGGTTTTCTCAATTTTCTCCGCCAGTGACTCTCTCTCCGATTCGGTCAGTTCCGTGGAGAACCGCAGGGATACCGGATGAATGGAAAGGAGTCCTTTTAAAAGTGTTTCCGTTCCTTCTCTGCCATATGCAGGCAGCCACAGATTCACGATCCATTCCGGCATGGAATAGCGGACGGAAAGGAAACGGACCGGCTCTTTTTCCCGATCCGGCCAGACAAGGGCATTTTTCTGAGAACAGAGCTTCCTGAGCACGCCGTTCACAAAGCCCTTGAGGCCCTCGAACCGCCGCTTGGCCGCCAGCTTTACCGCCTCGTTGCATACCGCCGAGTCTTTTCTGAATGAAGCCATATTTATGTTCCTTGATTTTATTTACAAAGATAGTGTGATATAATTACCATGTAAAAACATAATGAATATTTTGCTGGTGATATTCTAAATTCTGCGAATAATGTTCGCAGTAATTACCGTACCCGGACAATTTCAGACACCGCAGGACAAATTCGGACATCCCTTGTCGCCTATCCAAATATAGTATATTTAGTCGCTACCTTTGGACGGGACTATTCCCGTAACCACTAAAATTCCAATTATTTATGGCAAACAGAATGACCCCGCCCGCAGAGGGGCAGGAAAAAGACG
>OGYW01000620.1_pt1 | contig 33443 bp, 27 predicted proteins | sample 1576621 | NCBI WGS metagenome assembly OGYW01 (sample SAMEA3541528, study PRJEB24748) | human gut metagenome | biome: human gut; feature: human-associated habitat; material: faeces | place: China | collected 2012 | reverse complement strand
CGTCGAAGGTGACGGCCGGGTTGGAAAGCCGCTCGCCGAGGCGCACCTGCCGCCGCAACTCCGGCTCCCGCCGGCGCTCACGTGCAGGGTGCTCCCATGCCCGGCACCATCTTGGATATCCATCTCAACGTCGGCGACCCGGTCAAGGCCAACCAGCCCGTCATGGTTCTCGAGGCGATGAAGATGGAGTCCGAGATCGTCGCCGAGGTCGACGGCGTCATCGCTTCCATCGGCGTATCCAAGGGCGATATGGTCAACCCTGGCGACGAGCTGTTCAGCATCGCCTAGCGCCGTTCCGTCCATCTTCTACTTGAAAAGAGGCGTGACCATTGGAAACGTTGATTGAAGGAGTTATCGGCCTCGGCGCCGAGCCGGGCCGCATCGTCATGATGCTTATCGGCGCCATCCTTATGTATCTGGGCATCAAGAAGGAGTACGAGCCCACGCTGCTCGTCCCCATGGGCCTGGGCACCATCCTTGTGAACATTCCCAACACGGGCGTTCTCATGACCGGCGGCGAGGCCGGTCCGTTTCAGGTCCTGTTCGAGGCCGGTATCGAGACCGAGCTGTTTCCGCTTCTGCTCTTCATCGGTATCGGTGCCATGATCGACTTCGGTCCGCTGTTGTCTAACCCGTTCCTGCTGCTCTTTGGCGCAGCCGCCCAGTTCGGCATCTTCTTTGTCATCATCGTGGCGGTGCTCGCCGGCTTCGATATCGCCGACGCCGCCTCGATCGGCATCATCGCCGCGGCGGACGGACCTACATCTATCTTTGTAGCGAATTCGCTGGGATCAAAATATATGGGCGCCATCATGGTCGCGGCCTACTCCTACATGGCGCTGGTCCCCATCATCCAGCCTATCGCCATCAAGGCCGTTACCACTAAAAAAGAGCGCCGGATCCGCATGAAGTACAAGCCGGGCGAGGTATCGCAGACGGCGAAGATCCTCTTCCCGATCATCATCTGCGTGGTCGCCGGCCTCATCGCCCCGGTATCCTTGCCGCTGGTCGGTTTCCTTATGTTCGGTAACCTGCTGCGCGAGTGCGGCGTGCTCGACCGCCTGTCCGTCTCCGCTCAAAACGAGCTGGTCAACCTGGTTTCCATCCTGCTGGGCCTGTGCGTCTCGGTGAAGATGGTCTATACCGACTTCCTCCAGTTCGACACCCTGCTGGTAATGGGCCTGGGTCTTCTGGGCTTTGTCATGGACTCCGTGGGCGGCGTCATGTTCGCCAAGCTGCTCAACCTGTTCCGCAAGGAGAAGATCAACCCCATGATCGGCGCCTCGGGCATCTCCGCCTTCCCCATGAGCTCCCGTGTCATCCAGAAGCTCGCTACTGAGGAAGATCCCCAGAACTTCATCCTCATGCAGGCTGCCGGCGCCAACGTTGCCGGCCAGATCGCATCGGTTGTTGCCGGCGGCCTGGTCCTTGGCCTTTTGCTTTAAGGGAGGTTTGAGATGGCTGAACTGTTTTCCGGCGACCTCGCAACAGCTTTCCAGATTCTGGTTCTTGGCTGGGGCGGCATCTTTGTTGTCATGCTCATCATCTACCTGGTGTCCATGGCTCTTTCCAAGATGTTCCCGCCCAAAAAGGACGCTTAAGGCTATTCCGTTCGTTTACGTTCGATACTCTATATAGATAGGAGGTGCGACTCATCCCATGGCACATAAGATTCGCTTTATGGAGACCATCCTGCGCGACGGCCAGCAGAGCCAGATCGCGACGCGCATGCCCATCGAGGATATGGTTCCCATTTTGGAAGCCCTCGATAGCTGCGGCTACGAGTCGCTTGAGGTTTGGGGCGGCGCGACGTTCGATTCGTGCCTGCGCTTTTTGAACGAGGATCCCTGGGAGCGCCTGCGCACCATTCGCTCCCATGTGAAGAACACCAAGTTGCAGATGCTGCTGCGCGGCCAGAACCTTCTGGGCTATCACAATTATGCGGACGATATCGTCGAGTCCTTTGTGAAGAAGTCTGTTGAGAACGGCATCGATGTCCTGCGCATCTTCGACGCGCTCAACGACACGCGAAACCTTACCACCTCGATTCGCGCTGCCAAGGAGGCCGGCGGCGAGGTGCAGGCTGCGATTTGCTACACCACCAGCGAGGTCCACACCATCCGCTATTTCGTATCCCTGGTGAACGAGATGGAGCGCGCCGGTGCGGACTCCATCTGTATCAAGGACATGGCGGGCGTCCTCACGCCGGACGTCGCCTACGAGCTTGTTTCAGAGATCAAGAACGCTACCAGCCTGCCGCTCGAGCTGCATACGCACGGTACGGCCGGCATCGCCCAGATGACGCTTCTCAAGGCCGTCGAAGCGGGTGCCGACATCATCGACACCTGTATGTCCCCGCTTGCCGAAGGCACCAGCCAGCCGTGCTCCGAGTCCATGGCCATCGCGCTTGAGGGCCTGGGCTATGACACGGGCCTTGACTTGGGCCCCATGGAGGAGGTCGCCAAGGCGCTGCTGCCCGTGCGCGACGGCTTCCTGGCATCCGGCGTCCTTAATCCCAAGGTGCTGGGCGTCGACCCCAAGGCCCTGCTCTACAAGGTTCCCGGCGGCATGCTCTCCAACCTGCTCAACCAGCTGAAGGAGATGCATATCGAGGACCGTTACGGCGAGGTTTTGGCGGAGGTCCCCCGCGTGCGCGCCGATATGGGATATCCGCCGCTGGTCACCCCGCTGTCGCAGATGGTGGGTACCCAGGCGATGATGAACGTCATTTCCGGCGAGCGCTATAAGATCGTGCCGTCAGAGATCCGCGACTACGTCCACGGTATGTACGGACGCCCGCCGGTGAGCATCTCCAAGGAGATCCGCGAGAAGATCATCGGCGACGACGAGGTTATCACCTGCCGTCCCGCCGACTTGATCGAGCCTCAGATGCCCAAGCTGCGCGAGGAGATCTCGCAGTACGCCCGCAGCGAGGAGGACGTGCTTTCCTACGCTCTGTTCCCCGAGCAGGCGCGCGACTTCCTCGGCCGCCGCGAGGACCCGTTCTACGACGTCCCCGTCCAGGAGGTAAGCGTCTCCATCGACTGCTAGGATCTTGGTAGCCGGCAGTTATATTGGTTTTCTTGTAAACGCCCGTCCATCGCATGCACGCGCGGTGGGCGGGCGTCTTTGTGCCGCTGGAGCATAACGCCGGGCCATGAAAAGAGCCCGCCTGCACGGACGGCAAGCGGGCTGAAGGGGGGCCTTGTGGGGCGTGCTTGATAGCGCTAGCGCTTCAGCGTGGTAAGGTCCTCGAGCGAGGTGCCGGGGTAGCGCTTCTCGAAGTTCTCCTTGAAGAGCTTGGCGAGCTTGGCGGCAGCCTCGTCGTAGGCCTCGGGATCCTCCCAGGTCTTGCGGGGCTCCAGCAGGTCGGACGGTACGCCCAGGCACTCGCGCGGAACGTCGACATCGAAGACGTCGTCATGGCGATAGCCGGCGTAATCAAGCGAGCCGTCCATGGCAGCGCGCACCAGGGCGCGGGTGTGGGAGAGGGCGATGCGGTGGCCCACACCGTAGGGGCCGCCGGTCCAGCCGGTGTTGACCAGGTAGACGCGGGTGTTGTGCTTGGCGATCTTCTCGCCCAGCAGATAGGCGTAAACCATGTGGTCCAGCGGCATGAAGGGCTCGCCGAACAGCGCGGAGAACGTGGGTTGGGGCTCGACGATGCCGACCTCGGTGCCGGCGACCTTGGAGGTGTAGCCGGTCAGGAAGTGGAACATGGCCTCGGTGCGGTCCAGGCGCGAGATGGGGGGCAGCACGCCGTAGGCGTCTGCGGTGAGGAACAAGATGACGCTGGGGGTCTCGCCCACGCTGGGCTCGACGGCGCTGGGGATATGGGTCAGCGGGTAGCCGGCGCGGGTGTTCTCGGTGATGGAGCCGTCGGAGTAATCGGGCTCGCTGGTCTCCGGATCGAGAACCAGGTTCTCGGTAACGCACCCAAACTTGATGGCATCGAAGATCTCGGGCTCGCGCTCACGGGTGAGGTCGATGCACTTGGCGTAGCAGCCGCCCTCGATGTTGAAGATGCCGCGGGGGCTCCATCCGTGCTCGTCGTCACCGATCAGGCGACGGTTGGGGTCGGCGGACAGGGTGGTTTTGCCGGTGCCGGACAGGCCGAAGAGCACGGCGGTCTTGCCGGTGGCGGGGTCGACGTTGGCCGAGCAGTGCATGGAGAGAACGCCGTCCTCGACGGGGAGCAGATAGCTCATGGTCGTGAAGACGCCCTTCTTGATCTCGCCGGAATACCCGGTGCCGGCGACGATGATGCCCTTAGTGTCGAAGTTGAGCATGACTGCGGCGTCGCCGTCCACGCCGTCGACTTCCTTGCTGGTGGAGTAGCCGGGGGCCGCGAAGACCGTGATGTCCGGACGGCCGAAGTTGCTCAGCTCGTCCTTGGTGGGACGAACTAACAGCTGGCTAATAAAAAGCGCCTGGCTGGCGCGCTCGCAAACAACAAGGACTTTTCGGGCGTAGGCGCGGTCGGCGCCGGCAAAGGCGCGGACAACAAAGACCTCGCGATCAGAGAGGTAGGCGGCGACGTTGTTATAGAGGCGCTCGTAGGTCTCGACGTCGATGGGGCGGTTCTGGGGGCTGTTCCAGTTCACGTTCTCGTGCGCCTTGGGGGCGTCGACGATGTAGCGGTTCTGGGGGCTGCGGCCGGTGTACTTGCCGGTCTCGCACATCAAAGAGCCGGTGTTGGTGAGAACGCCCTCGCCTGCCTTGACTGCGTACTCGGTAAGCTTTGCCGGGGACCAATCGACGTTGACCTTCTCAGAGTTGATTCCAAGATCTTTAAGTATCGTCCTGATCATTTCGCTCACTCCTTGGTTGTCTTGTCCAGTGATACTCAAACGCATGGCTACCACTATGCCCTCTTCGCAGATACGCGGGACGAAAAAATCGGTCAAAGTGATGGGTTGAAACGGGCAACGGTTTACGAGACATCTGTAAAAAAATCGACTGGCCTGCAAACGTGCAGACCAGTCGATTGCTGATTTTTTGGCTCGCTTCGCAGCCCGATCTTTTGGCGCGATCCTGGGTCGTGCGGGGCAAATGATGTGCTTAATCGCAGGCCAGGGGCCTAAGCGACGCATGGGCGGAGTCAAGCGCGAGCGTCTTGCCGTCTTGGTCCACCACTATCGCGCGGCCCCAGGGGTCGATGCCGTTAAGCGTTCCCGTGCCAAGAAGTTCTTGCTGGGGGGAAAGGATCTTGACCTTCTCGTTGCTGTATGCGACTAGACGGTTGTAATCCTCGACAATGCCAAAAAGGGGAGGGGCTCCCTCGCCTTCGCGTGCAACGACGCGTGCCCAAGACTCATAGGTTTCAAGCACGTGCGAGCGGATGGTCTTGGCGGCGTGGTCGATGTCCGGCATGGTGCAGCCGGACGAAAGCGCGTCAGCCAGGCACGTGATGGGCAGGGCTCCCTTGGTCCGGGCGCCGGCGTCTGGTAGGGAGAAGTTGATGCCGCAACCGCATACGGCGGCCATACCCTGGGTCGTCTGCACGGCCTCGACCAGGATGCCGCCCAGCTTGCCCGCGGGCGTGATGACGTCGTTGGGCCATTTAAGGGCGAGGTCGGCGCAGCCCAAAGATTCAAGTGCGCGGACCACGCCCAGGCCGCACGCTACGGGAATGCCGGGAAGCTGCGTCGGCGCAAGGGCGGGCCTCAAGAGGATGGAGAGGTATAGCCCGCCGTCTGGGGACGCCCAGTTGTGCGATCGCCGTCCGCGACCCGCGGTTTGCGTGCGCGCCCTGATAGCCATGCCGTGCGGGGCCCCTGCGCGCGCCCGGGACATGAGCTCCTCATTGGTCGAGCCAACGCTTTCTAGGACAACAAGATCCTTGTCCGCGTGCTCGCGGGTTCGATCCATATGCGCTCCTAACGTGTTGGGGTGGCGAGTGCCTCTTTTTGGCATTGTACGCCCGGGGCGCGCATGCATGCATCTGGTTAAAACGTTGGCATCTCGCACGGCGTTCACGGGTACCATGGACTGCAGTGGCGGATATGCGCGTTTACGGCGTAGGTCCGCGCGAGTAAAGGCATGAAGGAGGCTATCCCATGGCATTTGGTAACAATCGTTCTGATACGAGCCGCTCGCGCGCGGGCCGTTCCGGTGAGCGCGACAATCGCAAGGTGGAGCGCGCCCGCAAGAACGAGCTGCACACCAAGGATATGGAGGACGCGTACGCCAAGGATATCGAGCGGTCATTCGCCGGGCTGCGCACGGTAGACGGCTCGCCCAAGGTGGAGGCGGAGGGCTGCGTGCCGTCCGTCGCCGTTATAGACCAAGACGCCGTGACCGCAATTTTGGAGAACGGCCGCGGCCGCGCCCAGTTCTGCGATATGGCGGTGCTGGACTTTGCATCCTTTACGTCGCCGGGCGGCGGCTATATCCGCGGTTCCGTGGCGCAGGAGGAGTCGCTGTGCATGGAGTCTTATCTCTACAACGTGCTTAAGCGCAAAGAGGATTGGTACGTTGAGAACCGCCGCCGCAACATCAACTGCAACCTGTACAAGAACCGTGCCCTGGTGGTGCCCGCCGTGCGCTTTGGCCGCGACCGCGTGCACGCATATGCCGACGTGCTGGTGGTGGCGGCTCCCAACGCCCGCCGCGCCCGCGAGGAGTATAACGTGGACAAGGAGGCCTTGGAGCGCGCCATGCGCGAGCGCATCCGCTTCGCCCTTTCCCTTGCCGACGAGCTGGGCCATGAGAAGCTGGTTTTGGGCGCCTTTGGTTGCGGCGTGTTTGGCTGGGATGCAAGCGTGGTGGCGGAGATGTTCCGCGAAGAGCTCAGCCTTGGCGCGCACGTGGCAAAGCAGGTGGTCTTTGCCGTGCCCAAGGGCCGTTTTGATGAGAACCTGCCCAAGTTCGCCCATGCGTTCGCAATGTTTCCGGACAAGAACCCCCAGGCGTACGCAACGCCCGTGGTGGAGGTAAAGCCCGTGGTGGAAGAGGACGAGGACGACTGGCGCAAGTATCTGTAAGGCGCCCTAGAGACAAAGATGCCAAGCATAGGGCCCCGCCTTCCCAGAGATGTAGATGGGGAAGGCGGGGCCCTTTATATTCATGGCGGGAGCGGACTCATGGATCCGTTGGCTTAGCTCTTCATGAATACCAGCGTTTGGTTGCCGCCCGCGTTTGCTGTGGGCGAGTAGTTGGACGAGAGCTGGGGCGAGAAGGCATAGCCCACGTTGAAACGGGTTAGATCCGCCGGGTCCTCTATGCGGTTCTCCGCCATCCAGCGGACCATGGAGCCGCGGGCGGTCTTGCTGGCGGTGGAGCGCTGCACGGGCTTGCCCGCCCGCAGGTCCTCGCCAAAGATGCAGGTGATGCAGCGCGAGCTCTGGTCCAGATGGGGAAGCACCGCCTTTGCGTACTCCACGCTGGCAAGGTTGATCACGCATGTGCCCTCGTGCGCCGCCGCGCCGGTTTGCGGCGGGGTTTCATCGTCCATATAACCGCAGACGGCCCGGGCAAGCGCATCTCCCCAGAAGGCGTAGAGGTTCTTGGCGCCGTCTGCGGCCAGCTTGGCGCCCATTTCAAGGCGATAGGGCTGCACGGCGTCAAAGGGTCGCACGCACCCGTACAGGCCGGAGAGAATCCACAGGTGGCTTTGCAGCCATGCGAGCGACTCTTGGTCCAGGACCTCTGGCGCCATGCTTTGGTATTGAATGCCCACGTAGGAGAACGCGGCGGGCGAGACCAGGCGGGCGAGTTCGGGGTTGTTGAGGTCGCCGGCGTCCATAAGGGGTTCGAATGCGTGCAGGCGGTCGAGGTTTTGCTGCAGCAGCCTGTCGCTGACCGACCAAAGCGCCTGGAGCGCGTCCTTGCCGTCTTGATGCTCGATTTGCAACAGGCGCTGGTGCAGCGTGGCGGTGCGCTGGGGGTAGGGCGGGATGCCCTGCGCGGCGAAGGCGCTTGCGCAGACGCGCATCTGCTTGGCAGGGGAGATGATGACTTGCAGCATGGGCTTGTATCCGTTTCGCACGAGATTTGCGTAATGGCTGGGCAGTGCCTTTGGATGGTACCATGCAGACCGTGATTGGATTTCGCCGTCGGCGGGCGGCGCGTGCGAGGAGGCACCGTGGGAAAGATGCTGTTTGTAGGGGTCACCTGCGCGGACGTGGTGATCAACGTGGACCGTCTGCCGCGGACCGCGCAAGACGTTATTGTCTACGGGCAGAAGACCATGCTGGGCGGATGCGCGTTCAACGCGTTTTCTGTGGCGCACGCCCTGGACGAGCCGGCGCTGCTGTTTAGCCCCGTTGGCACGGGCGCGTTTGGCGACTTTGTACGCAAGGGCCTTGCCGCGGAGGGCGTGCCCGTGCTGGTAGAGAACCCGCAGATGGAAAACGGCTGCTGCTATTGCTTTGTGGAGCCCGGCGGCGAGCGCACGTTCATCGCGTACCACGGGGCGGATTATCACTATGAGTCCGCGTGGTTCGATGCGCTTGATATGGACGAGGTCGACGCGGTGTATTCGTGCGGCCTTGAAATCGAGGACCCCACCGGTCCGGTGGTGGTCGAGTTCTTGGAGCGAGCATGCGCGGGCAAGCAGCTGTACTTTACTCCGGGGCCTCGTCCCGAATCGCTGCCCATGGACCTGGTGGAGCGCATCTACGATTTGCACCCCCAGTTGCATATGAATGCGGACGAGGCATGCGTAGCTGCCGCGCGCCTTACGGGTGAGGCGGATGCGTTCGCGCGTGGCGGCGCAATGGATGGGGACGCGGCGGACGGGGACGCGCCCGGCGTCGACCAGGCGGTGGTGCGGGCGGTCGCCGTGCTGCAGAAGCGCGTGGGCAACACCGTTTTCGCTACCATGGGGCCGGACGGCTGCTATTTCGATACCGGCGAGCGCCGCGGCGTGGTGCCGGGCGTGGCGGCGACGGTGGTGGACACCATCGGCGCGGGCGATTCTCATATTGGCGCGCTGATGAGCGCGCGGCACCGCGGCGAGTCGATCGAGGGCGCCCTGATGCGCGCGAACCGCGTGGCATCTGCGGTGGTGGGCGCGTCCGGCGCGCATCTGCCGCGCGAGCGCGTGGTGGAGGCTGCCGGGTATTAAGCGCGCCGCACTTGGCGGCTATTTTTCCAGAAGAACTCGTTCAAAGATAAAACGGCCCGACCCGCTGACCGGATGCGTTGCCGGTGCAGGGGTCGGGCCGTATTCGTTGCGGCGGACGACTCCGGGTGGGGCCGTCCCCGTGGCGCTTGCGCGGCGCTAGGCGCGGGCGATAAAGGCCTTATAGCCCTTGTAGGCCTCGAAGATGTCCGCCTTGTTGGTGGCCTCCCAAAGCGCGTGCATGGAGATGACCGCCACGCCGGAGTCGATGACGTCCATGCCGTACTCGGCCAGGATATAGGCGATGGTGCCGCCGCCGCCCGCACCGATGCGACCGAGCTCGCAGGTCTGGTAGTCGACGCCCGCCTCGTCCATGATGTCGCGGATCAGCGCGAAGTACTCGGCGTCGGCATCGTTGGAGCCGCTCTTGCCGCGTGCGCCGGTGTACTTGTTGAAGCACAGGCCGTGACCCATGATGGCGGCGTTCTTCTTCTCGAAGCGGTCGGCGTAGAGGTGGTCGAAGCCGGCGGAGACGTCGGAGCTGAGCATACGGGAGTTGGCGAGCGCGCGGCGAAGCGCCAGCGGGGAGTCCTCGCCGGCCAGCGCCATGATCTCGGCGACGGTGTTCTCGAAGAAACGGCTGGTCATGCCGGAGGCGCCCACGGAGCCGATCTCCTCCTTGTCGACCAGCAGGGTGACGCTGGTGGTCTCGACCTGGGGCACGTCGAGCTGGGCGAGCAGGGAGGTGTAGGCGCAGACGCGGTCGTCCTGGCCGTGGCCCAGAATCATGGAGCGGTCCAGGCCCATGTCGCGGGCGGGGCCGGCGGGCACGACCTCTATCTCGGCGGAGAGGAAGTCCTCCTCCTCGACGTCGTACTTCTCCTTGATGAGGTCGAGGAACATCTGCTTGACGGGCTCCTTGGCCTCTTCGTCCCCATCGATCACCACGGGGCGGCCGGCGACGATGACATCGAGGTTCTCATGCTCGACCGCCTTGCCGGCGGGCTTCTCCATCTGGTCGCTCGCCAGGTGGATCAGGAGGTCGGAGATGCAGAAGACGGGATCGGTCGTATCCTCGCCCACCACGACGTCGACGGTGGTGCCGTCCTTCTTGCAGATGACGCCGTGAAGCGCCAGCGGGGTGGCGACCCAGTGGTAGGCCTTGACGCCGCCGTAGTAATGGGTGTCCAGGTAGGCCATGTCGCCGGCCTCGTAGAGCGGGTTCTGCTTGAGGTCCAGGCGCGGGGAGTCGATGTGGGCGCCCAGGATGTTCATGCCCTGCTCCATGGGGCGGCTGCCCAGGTTGACAAGCATAAGGGTCTTGTTGTGGCTGACGGCGTAGACCTTGTCGCCCGCCTTGAGCTCGCGGCCCTGCTCGACGGCATCGGCCAGGTTGGTGTAGCCGGCGGCCTCGGCCAGCTTGATGGATGAGGTCACGCACTCGCGCTCGGTCTTGTTGTCGCTGATGAAGGCGCGGTAGCGCTCGCAAAGATCGTCGAGCTCGGCAAGCGCCGCCTCGTCATATTTCTTCCATGCGTTGGGTCGTTCCATGACGTTCCTTTCGTTCTACGCAGGTTGTGTTACCGCATGCCATGGTATCACGTGGACGCGGAGCCTTTGTGCCTTCTATCGCGGCGGGCGTATTCGCTTCGCTTGCGGAAGAGTAGGGGAGGGCGCTGTGGGATATGGCGCCAAGGGTGCCGCTCGCGTAGACTGGTGCACAGCAGAAAGATACAAAGGAGGGTCTTATGACCGACGTTTCGACCGATGTCTCCTCGTCCACCGCATCCGCGCCCCGTCGCCGCGTGGTGGCCGTCATCGACGGCAACTCGCTGATGCACCGCGCGTTCCATGCCGTGCCGCCTACCATGAATGCTCCGGACGGGCGCCCCACCAACGCCGTCTTCGGCTTTCTCAACATGTTTCTCAAGATGGTCGACGCCTTTGACCCGGACGGCGTGATCTGCGCGTTCGACAAGGGCCGTCCCGCCGTGCGCATGGAGATGCTGCCGCAGTACAAGGCGCAGCGCCCGCCCATGGACAACGACTTGCGCCAGCAGTTCCCCATGGTCAAGAAGCTGCTCGAGGCCATCCGCGTGCCCATCGTGGAGGCCGAGGGCTGGGAGGGCGACGACATCCTGGGCACGCTTGCGCGCCGCGGCGAGGCCGCCGGCTGCGACATGCTGCTCATCACCGGTGACCGTGATATGTACCAGCTGGTCACCGACCATATCAACGTGGTTTCCACCCGCAAGGGCCTCTCTGACATCGCGATTATGACGCCGGAGAGCGTGGACGACCTCTACCATGGCATCACGCCCCAGCTGGTGCCGGACTTCTACGGCCTCAAGGGCGATAGCTCGGACAATATTCCCGGCGTGCCGGGCATCGGCCCCAAAAAGGCGAGCGCGCTGATCGCCCAGTACGGCAGTTTGGACGAGGTCATCGCCCATGCGGACGAGGTCAAGGGCAAGATGGGCGAGAACCTGCGCGCCCACATCGAAGACGCCCTGCTCTCGCGCGAGGTGGCGCGTATCCGCACGGACGCCCCCATCGAGATGGATTTCGATACGCTCGCATTTCCCGCCTACGACGCGCAGTCCGTGGGCGAGGGTCTGGGCGAGCTGGGCATCATGGCCATGCAGAACCGCTTCCTGGCGCTGCTTGGCGAGGACGCTGGCGCGGCGGCGGACGCTGCCCCGGCGTTCGAGATGCCCCGCGTGGTCGCGGTCGCGCACGCAGAGACGGGCGAGGGCGTTTCCGAGGCTCTGGAGGAGGTCGCCCGCGCCATCGAGGCGGGCGAGTGGCTCGGCGTCACCTTGGACGATGACAAGGATGAGGACGCGCTCTTTGGCATGACGCGCGCGCTGTGGGTGGCCACCGCCTCCGGCATGGTCTGTTTCGAGGAGCCGCAGACCGCGGGTGCGTGCGCTGCCTGCGTCGACGCTGCCGACAAGAATGGTGTTGACGCGTCGCGCGGCCTTATCAACGGCGTGCTCGTCCACCTGTTCACGCGCGCCCTTGTCTGCTCGCCGGACGTCAAGGCGCTCATCCACCAGCTGTCGCCCATCGACTCGACGGAGCCGGAGCTGATGGATCCGCTGGACGTGGACTCCGATCGCGTCTTCGATACCACGGTCGCCGCCTACCTGCTCGACTCCATCCGCTCCGAGTTCGACGCAGCCTATCTGGCGGATACCTACCTTTCCTCCGGCCTGCCCGCCGCGCGCGGGGAGGACGGTGCCGCCGAGGACGCGCCTACGGCGGCCGCGCGCGATGCGGCGGTGTCGGTCGCGGTGCGCGAGGCACTGCAAGCGGCGATGGAGCGCGATAGCGACATCGACGTCTTCACCCAGATAGAGATGCCGCTTGTTCCGGTGCTCGCTGGCATGGAGCGCGCCGGCATGCTGGTGGATCCCGATCGCCTGAAGGCTTTGTCCGACCAGCTTGGCGGGCAGATCGACGCTCTGGCCGCGCGAATTCGCGAGCTCGCCGGCGACGAGACCTTCAACATCTCCAGCCCCATGCAGCTCTCGCACATCCTGTTCGACGTGATGGGCCTGCCCACCAAGGGCCTCAAGAAAACGCAGCGCGGTTACTACTCCACCAACGCCAAGGTTTTGGACGAGTTCGCCCGCGACAACGAGTTTGTCCGCCTGGTGTTGGAGTATCGCGAGAAGACCAAGATCAAGTCCACCTATCTGGATGCCCTGGGCCCGCTGCGCCGTTTAGACGGCCGCGTGCACACCACCTACAACCAAACCATCACCGCGACGGGCCGCCTGTCCTCGTCCAGCCCCAACCTGCAGAACATTCCTACCCGTTCCGAGTTGGGGCGCACGGTGAAGACGGCGTTCTCCGCGGGCGAGGGCTCCGTGCTGCTGGCGGTTGACTACTCGCAGATCGAGCTGCGGCTGCTGGCGCACCTTTCCGGTGACGAGCATCTGGTGGCGGCTTTCAACGAGGGCGAGGACTTCCACGCCGAGACCGCCGCGCGCGTCTTTGGCGTGCCGGTGGACCAGGTGACTCCTGCGCTGCGAAGCCGTGCCAAGGCGGTCAACTTCGGTATCGTCTACGGCCAGCAGGCGTACGGCCTGTCGCAGACGCTCGATATTCCCATGGGCGAGGCGCGCGAGATGATCGATCGCTACTTCGACGCGTACCCCGGCGTGCGCGCCTATCTTGACCAGACCATCGCCGATGCCAAGGCGACCGGTTATGCCGTGACCATGTTCGGCCGTCGCCGCCCCATCCCCGAGCTCAAGATGAAGAATCCCGTGCAGCGCGGTTTTGGCGAGCGCACCGCTATGAACCACCCTATGCAGGGATCTGCTGCGGACATCATCAAGATCGCGATGATTCGCGTGGCCGCGCGCTTGCGCGATGAGGGCATGGCCAGCCGCATGGTCCTGCAGGTGCATGACGAACTTGATTTCGAATGCCCTCTGGACGAGGTCGAGAAGCTCACCGCTTTGGTTCGCGACGAGATGGAGAACGTGGTGAAGCTGCGCGTGCCGCTGATCGCCGAGGCCTCTACGGGCGAGACCTGGGCGGACGCCAAGTAGCACCCGGTAAGTAATACGTGGGGCGGGAGGTCCCCTTCCCCTGGAGTATGCGCTTCGCGAAATACTCCAGGGGAAGGGGACCTCCCGCTTCTTGCATCTCTTTGGGTGTTGTGTGGCTGCGCGCGGGCTTGTGCGGGAGCGCGGCAGCGCGCGGCAGTGTGCGCGACGGCATCCCGCAGTTTTCGGCGAAGTGGGCCGATTTCAAAGTGGCCAAAGTAGTTCGTTTTAATACATGTATTGAAACGGGCCGTTATAGGCGTCCGAAATGGTTCTTTCTAATACCGGAATCGAAATCGGTATTATCCTGTGCCACTTTTTTCAGAAAAAGTGGCACGATCCAATACCGATGTGAAACGGGGTATTAAATCGTGCCACTTTAGACGTTCAAAACGGCATTCTGTAATACACGCGGACGCAGGGTGGGGCCAGCGACGCTTTCGGCTCCGTCCAGCCTGGTTGCCATGGTTGCCGCGGGCCGGCGGGCGCAGGACGGGCTCGGCGGCCCGAGGCCCGGCGCCTACTTGACCGGGACCGCCTCGATGATGCGGTCGAGAACGGTCAGCACGCCCTCTTCCATGTTGCTGGGCGCAAGGAACATGCCGTGATCATGCATGTGCTCGGCAGCGTTGCCCATAACGTAGCTGTGGCCAACAATGTCCAGCATGGGGATGTCGTTATAGGTATCGCCAAAGGCGACGATGTCTGCCAGGTCCACTCCTGCGTGCTCGGCGAGACGACGCATGCCCGAGCCCTTGTCGATACCGATGTTCATGAAGTCGATCCACTCGGCTCCCGCGCAGGTCACATAGAGCTTGTCACCAAATTCCGGCTGGTAGATGGTGTCGAACTGCTCCTTGCTGTTCCACGTGGGATAGTAGACCGAGACCTTGTTGGCATCAACGTCCAAGCCCTCGAAGCTCTCCAGGTAGTTGATCGCCTTGTAGTAGATGCTGACTTCGCTGTGGTGCTCGTAGTCGCGGGCAAGGGCGTATGCCTCGTCGTACGCGCAGAGAACGGGCACGCCTTCGCCTGATTCCACAACGCGTGTAAGGACCGACTGGTACAATTCCACATCCATTTTGTCTTTATAGATGGGATTGTCGTTCACATAGACGTTGGCTCCGTTGTCGCAGACCATCGCCATGCGTGCGTGGTTGCTGGGGAACGAGAGGCGAAGCGCCGGCGCGGGGCGTCCGCTTGCCGCGCAAAACAGGATGCCGCGCTCGTAGAGGGCGTCGATGCGCTCGGCGATTCCCACGGGCATGGATTTGTCATCATGGAGTAAGGTGAGGTCCATATCCGTGGCGACGATCTTGATGCTCGCGAGGTTCTGATCTTCCAAATAGCTTTTCATAGTTCCCCCATACGTGAAAAGAAATAGAAACAAAAAAGAATGCATCGTGCATCTCGTCTGCTTTAGCGTAATATAGCGACAACGCGAATTGGTTGACGAATTGACCGTTTATCGAAAAGTACCAACCATTTGCGATTTGGTAATTGCGACGTCTTTTAGGCAAGGAGCGGACGAGTGAACACGGCACTGGCTACATATGAGGGCATGGCGATGTGCGCCATCCTGCCCAGCCAGAATGCTGCCGACAGCGCCGCACGACGCCAGCGCGCAATTTCCCGACGACGATAACGTTGTCTCTGTTTGCATGGAGGTTGCGGCCAGCACGCCAAGATGACCTCCGCAGAGTCTAACTGAGTTCGCCGGGGGTTCTTCTCTCGTAAGCTTACATGCCGGCTGCTGCCGTAGTGCGCGCGCATGCTTGCGGGAAATGTTGCAACATCCATATCCCTATAGGGCTCCAGTAGGCTCGTCCCACAACGCCGCATCCTCAATAAGCAGGGTGAGGACAAGTCGTGTACGTAACACAGCAGGCGGGGGGCCTGCGAAGTCGAAAGGACGATTCCCATGAGCAAGGAGAAAGTTGTACTCGCGTATTCCGGCGGTCTGGACACCTCTGTCTGCGTCAAGTGGCTGCAGGAGGAAATGAACCTCGACGTCATCGCCGTTCTGGGCAACGTTGGCCAGGAGCATGACGGCCTTGAGAAGATCAAGGAAAAGGCCCTGTCCCTGGGCGTTGTCGCCTGCGAGGTTGTCGACATGCGCCAGGAGTTCGTGGATCAGTACGTCTCTTGCGCCATCGCCGCCAACGCCATGTATGAGAACAAGTACCCGCTGCTCTCCGCCCTGTCTCGTCCGCTGATCTCCGCCCATCTGGTCCAGGCCGCCCACAAGTACGGTGCCACCTGCATTGCCCACGGCTGCACCGGCAAGGGTAACGACCAGGTCCGCTTCGAGACCTCCATTATGACGCTCGATCCCTCCCTCAAGGTTATCGCCCCTGTTCGCGAGTGGGATTTGGGCATGCGTCCGGACGAGATCGCCTACGCCAAGAAGCACGGCGTGCCGGTGCCCGTGACCACCGAGGCTCCCTATTCCATCGATGACAACCTGTGGGGCCGCGCCATCGAGGCGGGCGTTCTCGAGGATCCCTGGAACGAGCCGCCGGCGGACATCTGGACCATGACCGTCGACCCCGCTGAGGCCCCGGACACCCCCACCTACGTCGAGGTTGGTTTTGAGAAGGGTATTCCCTGCAGCCTGGACGGCGAGAAGATGGGTATGGTCGAGCTTATCGAGAAGATGAACAAGATCGCCGGCGAGAACGGCTACGGCCGCATCGACATGATCGAGAACCGCTACGTGGGCTTGAAGTCCCGCGAGTGCTACGAGGTTCCCGCCGGCCTCGCCCTTATCGCCGCCCATAAGGCGCTTGAGGACCTGTGCCTGGAGCGCGACGTGCTGCACGCCAAGCTGAGCCTTGAGCAGGCATGGGCGGACCAGGTCTACAACGGCCGTTGGTTCTCTCCCTACAAGCAGGCTATCGACGCCTTCATGGCCAGCACCCAGGATATGGTGAGTGGCACCATCAAGCTCAAGTTCTACAAGGGTTCCTGCGTGGTCGCCGGCCGCAAGAGCGCCTGCGCCCTGTATGACCAGAACCTGGCTACCTATGACAACGACGACGCCTTTGACCAGAAGGCCGCCAAGGGCTTCATCGACATCCAGGCCCTGTCCCTCAAGACCTGGGCGATCAAGAAGTCCCAGGTTGCCCAGCAGCAGGAGACCTCGTCCGTAAAGCTCGACGTTGTCTCCGGCACCTGCCCCGCGTGCGACCAGGCCGTCAACTACTAAGGGGGAGCCATGTTCGCATTCAACGTTAACCAGGAGAAGGTCTCCCATATTCCCTACACGCTTAAAGAGTGGACGCGCGAGCAGGGTCCCAAGACTCTGGTCCGCGAGATGGAGCTGGACCGTGCCCAGAGCGCGGAAAGGGCCTGGGGCGACTACACGCTGAAGGGCTGGGCGAACCACCATGGCGCTCACACGCAGCTGGTTGCACTTGGGTATTGCTAGTTTTTAGCGGGGCCGCCTTTGCGACGGCCCCGTTGCCGTACATCCGGCAAGGCCGGAGAATGAGAAAGGGTTGAGGTCATGGCATTGTGGGGCGGAAGGTTCGAAGGCGGCGTAGCTACTTCCACGCAGGAGTTCGGCACGTCGCTGCCGGTCGACAAGCACCTCTACAAACAGGATATCGCCGGATCTAAGACGCACGCCGGTATGCTGGCCAAGCAGGGCATCATTAGCGACTCGGATGCCCAGGCTATAACGGAGGGCCTTGACCAGATCGAGGCCCAGATAGACGCCGGTGACTTTGTCTTCGACATCAACGACGAGGACATTCACATGGCGATCGAAAGCGAGCTTACGCGGCGCATCGGCGAGGCTGGCAAGCGCCTGCATACCGGTCGCTCTCGCAACGATCAGGTAGCGACCGATACCCGCCTTGCCGTGAAGGCCTTGACCAAGGACCTTATGGAGGCGAACCTCAACCTTCGCCACGTTCTGGTGGAGGCAGCAGAGGCGAATAAGAAGGCGATACTTCCCGGCATGACGCACCTGCAGCATGCTCAGCCCGTGCTGTTCTCGCATCATCTTCTGGCGTATTACTGGATGTTCACGCGCGACTACAAGCGCATCGTCGCCGCGTTCGAAGCCGCCGATGCCTCGCCGCTGGGTGCCGCCGCGCTTGCCGGCACCACTTATCCGCTCGACCGCGTGGCGTCCGCCCACGCTATGGGCTTCAAGCAGATCATCCCCAACTCGCTCGACGCCGTGTCCGACCGCGACTTCCTGCTCGATTTGCACTTCGCCTGCTCGACCATGGCCATGCATCTTTCGCGTTTGGCTGAGGAGATCGTGCTGTGGAGCAGCTCCGAGTTCGGCTTCATCACGCTGTCGGACTCCTTCTCCACCGGCTCTTCCATCATGCCGCAGAAGAAGAACCCCGATTTCGCCGAGCTTATCCGCGGCAAGACCGGCCGCGTCTACGGCAACTTGGTTCAGCTGCTGGTTACCTGCAAGGGCCTGCCGCTGGCCTACAACAAGGACCTGCAGGAGGACAAAGAGGGCGCTCTGGACTCCGCCCACACGCTCGCCCAGTGCCTCTCCGTTATGTCCGGCATGATCTCGACCATGACCGTCAACGCGGACGCCATGCGCGCTGCCTGCAAGGTGGGACATCTTGCCGCGACCGACGTGGCCGACTACCTGGCCAAGCGCGGCATGCCGTTCCGCGAGGCGCACGCCGTGGTGGGCCATCTGGTGCTGGAGTGCGACAAGCGGGGCTGCCAGCTGGACGATCTGCCGCTTGAGGTCTTCAAGGAGGCGAGCCCGCTGTTTGGCGCGGACATCACCTCTGCTTTGGACATCGACGCCATCGTCGCGGCGCGCACCACGCAGGGCGGCACCGCGCCCACGGCGGTCGCCGAGCAGATGCGTCTGGTCCGTGCGTCCTACACCGCGGACGAGGCCTACCTGGAAGGATTGCCCTACATTGTCCCCATGGGACAGGGCGCGTAGCGTTTGTTTTACTTCTTAAGGGTGCGCCCTTGTGTGTGGGCGCACCCTTTTCCTCCATGCGGAAGGGGCGAGTGCGTTATTACGACTGAAGATGCGATGCTGGCATGCCCCTTGTCTCTAAGGCACACCTTGCGACCTGTCGGGGGCTACCTGTAGAGCACGGCTTCTTTTCCCTCGAAACGGATGTAGACGGCTCCTTCATGCCCGTCGAATCCCATGTGGTTATAGAGCACGTAGAACTCACCAGAGGGTTCAGTCTCTTCTGGCGAGCCTCCCGACGGATATGAGTAATCCAGCGGGTACAGGTAATACAGGTTGGGGACGCTTCCCGCAACTGCCGTGCCAACGCTGGCGTAGTCTTCGTGGCCCTCGCCGCTTCATTGCGCTGCTCCAAAAGTCGTGGCTATGCTCTGACCATTTAAGACTCTTTATATAACGTTTACGTGCGCTTCTACGAAGTCGCCGGTATCTCGATGCCGCTTGCTCCCAGCATCTCTTCTTCTGCCGCTAGGGCTTCGTCGCCTGTGAGGACGGTTGCGAAGGACGAAGCTTCTTTCTGTGCGATCTCCAGGTAATCGTGGTACGCCTCCTCGCTTAGGCTTCCGTTTTGATAATCCTGTTCAATCTGCTCAATGGTCGCCTGCGCTCCGCTGTTTGAATCCTCGTCCCCGTTAGGGGGCAGTTTCTTGACTGCGGTGGTGACGTCATCTGTCGTGACGTTGCGATTGTCCTCAAGTTCGCTTGGGTTAACGTACGCGTCGCCCTCCCCAGCTTGCTTCCACGCGCCCGAGGAGCCGCCCAGAATGTAATAGTGGTCTCCTTCGGTGTTGTATGAGGATCCATCTGGAATGGAATAGAGGAAGAGCAGGTAGCTGTCGCCCTGGTTTAGCTCTGTGGCGGAGTTGTTGAGCATCTCAACGTATGTTCCTCGTTCGCCTGGGGTGCGAAGCGTTATGTCCGTGCCTTTTGAATATGCAGGCGAGCCCTTAAGGACGCTATCGACCTTGAACGTGCGGTCGGTGAAAAAGCGCGGGTCTGCATCTTCATGCACGGATTTGACCAGCAGCGATGTTCCCTCGCTAGCGACTGTTCCGGTGACAATGGGATCTGCTCGCGCGGCTGCCTCGTCCAAGCTGTAACTTGGGTCCGCTTCCGTTAGTTCTTGGACAAGAAGGGGCTCGGGCAAATTGGCGTCGGTGCCTTGTGTCTGCTGGGTGGAATCGGTGCCGGAGGGCGTGGGGGAGGGCGTTTTAAGCAAAAGCGCGCCTCCTGCCAAGACGGCGATGCAAGCCACCGCGGCGATGCAGACATTGCGAGCGCGTGATTGAGCCATGACGTCCTCCTTTGCGAGATGGGTTGAAGCTGCGGCGACAGATTGCGGATCTGCGACGCTTGTTAAGCAGTATTCCTACGGAGAAAAAATATCATCTCAATACGAGCAATTTCTATATCAACCCTCTCCTGCGCTTGCGGTCGCATGGTTGTGCGCGAGCGCGGGGGCTAGGAACGGGGTGTCCGCATTTCTCAATGTACGCCTACCGAAAAGGTGGGTATAAGGGAGCGAGGATTTCTGTCCACGCTTCTAATCCCAATACACAGGAGAGACCCATGGCAGTTGAAAAGACGTTTTGCATGCTTAAGCCGGACGCCGTGCGCGACCGTAAGATGGGCCGCATCATCGATAGGATCGAGGCCTCCGGTCTGGTAATCGAGCGCATGGAGATGTGCGAGCTCACGCGTTCCCTTGCAGAGGAGCACTATGCGCACCTGGCTGCAGAGCCGTTCTTTGGCAGGATCGTAGACTTTATGACCGGCGGTCCCGTGGTCAAGATGGTCCTGAGCGGCCCTAACGCGGTGGCAAAGCTTCGTGCGCTCATGGGGGCGACCGACCCGCTCAAAGCGGCGCCGGGCACTATCCGCGCGGACTTTGCCCTTGAGACGAGCTCCAACGTTATCCACGGTTCCGATAGCGTTGAGAACGCGGAGATAGAGATCAAGCGATTCTTTGGCTAGGATAATCGCCCCGCTGCCCGATTCGGTAGCGGGGCGATTTTATACATTCTGGATGAAACTCGTACAATAGTGACCGAATTGCTTACAAGCGAGGAGGTCGTCGTGGCAGACAACACCGTAGAGAACGATATCAACCAGATGAACGAGCGCCAGCGCGATGAGGCTCTGTGCGATCTGCTGAACAGCGAGCTCATCTGCGCGCTGGGCTGCACCGAACCCATCGCCGTGGCATATGCGGCGGCGCTTGCCCGCTTGGTGCTGGGGTGCGAGCCGGAGACGCTCGAGGTTGGGTGCTCGGGCAACATAATCAAAAACGTCAAGAGCGTGACCGTGCCCAACTCCGACGGCATGCGCGGTGTTGAGGCTGCGGCGGTGCTTGGTGCCGTGGGCGGAAACGCCGCGGCGGCGCTCGAGGTGCTGGAGACCGTGACGGATGCCGATCGCGCCCATGCTCGCGAGCTGCTGGCAAAACCAGATTATTGCGATGTTGAGCTGGTCGAGGGCGTGCCCAACTTATATATAGAGGTTCATGCTAGGGCTTTGGGCCATGTTGCCGAGGTTGCTATTTCCGAACACCACACCAATGTGGTCCGCTGCATGCGCGACGGCGTGCCGGCGACGCAGCTGTGCCCGGCGGCGCGTGGCGGCGACGTGGTGGATGCGTGCTCTGGTACCTGCGCGCTCATGGCCGCCGCAACTCCGCAAGATGGGGAGCAGAAGCGGGAGGCTGAGCTTTCTCGCCCCTTGGGCGGGCTCTCGCTGGACGTCATTTTGGACTTTGCCGAGTCCGGTGACATTTCGTTCGCGAGAGAGGCTTTGGAGCGCCAGCTTACCCTTAACAAGTATATCTCGGACGAGGGTCTGGCCAACGCTTGGGGCGCCGAGGTTGGCCGCACGCTGCTCGCCACGCGTGGCGACGATGTTGCCTGCCGTGCCCGCGCTCGCGCCGCCGCTGGGTCGGACGCCCGCATGAGCGGCTGCGCTTTGCCGGTCGCCATTGTCTGCGGGTCCGGCAACCAGGGCATCACCTGCGCCATGCCGGTGCTCACCTATGCAGAGGATCTGGGTATCGACCGCGAGCGCACCCTGCGGGCTCTGGCGCTGGCGGACCTGGTCGCCATCCACACCAAGAGCTATATCGGAGCGCTCTCGGCGTTTTGCGGCGTGGTGTGCGCGGCGTGCGGCGCGGGCGCGGCCATAGCCTGGATGCGCGGAGGTGGCCGCGAGCAGATTGGCGCGACCGTGGTGAACACGCTGGGTAACGTGGGCGGCATCGTGTGCGATGGCGCCAAGGCGAGCTGCGCCGCCAAGATCTCCGCCGCCGTCGACGCCGCCATCCTAGGTTGCGATATGGCGCTGGCGGATCGCGGTTTCCGCGCGGGCGAGGGCGTGGTGCAGGACACCGTTGAGGAGACCATCGCCGCCATGGGCTACGTGGGCCGTGTTGGTATGAAGGATACCGACGTTGAGATCTTGAACATCATGATTGGCAAGACCGAGGTCGATGCATAGGCGCGCGCCGTCTTCATACAACACCCTCGTCCAAGGACTCGGTGGGTGAACGGGCCCGGCACCAAAGGGGATAAGCCTTGAGGTGCCGGGCCCGTGCTTTTAGCGGGGGAGCAGTGGGGGAGAGCGCGATCGCGATCGAAAGGCCGCTTCTTGAGCGCTGCCTGACTAGACGTTGGATGCGTGGGCGTTGGCTGCGGCCGCCTGCTCCCGGCGCTCGTAGAAGCGCTCCTCGATCTCGTTGAAGCTGTCTGCGAACTTGGCCATGGAGCCGGCCCAGGTGGCGCGCACGGGCGTGCCGTTGCCAACGTAAGCGGTTTGTATGCCGCAGTCCGGCGAGGGGAAGTCGCGGCGGGGGTCGTTGCCGACCATAAGGACCTCTTGGGGTTCAAGGCCCATCTTGGCGATGCTGGCAAGGTAATAGTCTGCCGAGGGCTTGCAGCGCGTGCTGTTCTCCATGGTGGTGACCAGCTCAAAGGGCATGTCAAGCATATCGCCCCAGCCCATGCGGCACTCGATGCACGCGCGGCTGAAACTGGGGTTGGTGAGCAGCGCGCAGCGAAGACCGCGCGAGGCGACCGCATCGATGGCCTCGCGCGCGCCCTCGCGCGGACGGGCGTTGATGATGCCGTCGTTTTTGCCGGGCAGGATCTCGCGCTCGTAGTAGGTAAGCACATCTGCTATGACGGGGTCGGACAGCGGAACGCCGCACCTGCGCTCGACCTGCTTTTGGAAGAATGCCAGATTGGTGTCATCATCGTTGCGCTCTCCGTTGTTGAGGGCGTAGAGCGCGGCGCCAAACGTCGCGAACATGGAAAGCTGGCTCTTGCGGGCGATGTCCGCCAGCAGCGCCGCCTCGTCGCGTGCGAAGACGGCAATGAAAGCGCTCAGGTTGATGCTGAGCAGCGTATCATCCATATCGAAAACCACGGCTTTGAGCACGGGTACCTCCCTTTGGCGCCGACAGGGGCGACTGCGGCTGGTCAATACGTCATGTGTACCCAGTATGGTAGGGGCTAACGCGAGCGATGTCCCCTTACGGTTTTATAAGGTTTTGACGGCGGGGCCCAGGCGCCCCCGATCGAGGGGAGGCGGGGGCGGCGCGCGTTAACAAGGTGGAAATAGCTAACAAAAGTCATAGATGTTTTTTGAACCGCCCGCGTAAAACTCGTGCATTACGCTTGAAAATGTGGTCGAATCCTCGTACCCTAGATGAACGTGAATGCAAACGCTTCACATACGTATCTGTCGGCCCCCGAGTATGTTCCAAACAGTGAGCAAATGCGCCAGGGCGCTCGTCCCCGCAGGCGTTCATCTGCAGGTCCTAGCAATCGGGGCCCCGTAGTTCGAAAGGGGTCCACCTTTGAGTGAGATTCAGAACTCGTCCATCTTCTCCCTCGACGATGTCAACGAGGAGGAGATGAACAGCCTTATCGACGGTACCATCACCGATTTCGATGAGGGCGATCTCGTTAACGGCACTGTCGTCAAGATCGAGCATGACGAGGTGCTCGTTGACATCGGATTCAAGTCCGAGGGCGTCATTCCCGTCCGCGAGCTCTCCATCCGCAAGGACGCTAACCCTGCAGACATCGTCTCCCTGGGCGATCCCATCGAGGCCCTGGTTCTCCAGAAGGAGGACAAGGACGGCCGTCTGGTTCTCTCCAAGAAGCGTGCCGAGTACGAGCGTGCTTGGAACCGCATCGAGGAGAAGTTCAACGCCGGCGAGAACGTCGAGGGCGAGGTTATCGAGGTCGTCAAGGGCGGTCTTATCCTCGACATCGGCCTGCGCGGCTTCCTGCCCGCTTCCCTGGTCGACCTTCGCCGCGTGAAGGACCTCACCTCCTACATGGGCACCTCCATCGAGGCTCGCGTCATCGAGATGGATCGCAACCGCAACAACGTCGTTCTGTCCCGTCGCGTGGTTCTCGAGGAGTCCCGCAAGGCCGAGCGTTCCGAGATTCTCTCCAAGCTCAAGAGCGGCATGCGCCTCAAGGGCACCGTTTCCTCCATCGTGGACTTCGGCGCCTTCGTGGATCTGGGCGGCATCGACGGCCTCATCCACATCTCCGAGCTCTCCTGGAACCACGTTAACCACCCCTCCGAGGTCGTCAAGGTCGGCCAGGAGGTCGAGGTCGAGGTTCTGGATGTCGACCTCAACCGCGAGCGCATCTCCCTCGGTCTCAAGCAGACCACCGAGGATCCGTGGCGCGCACTCGTCAAGAAGTACCCCGTTGGCGCTATCGTCGAGGGTACCGTCACCAAGCTCGTGCCCTTCGGCGCGTTCGTTGACCTTGGTGAGGGCATCGAGGGTCTGGTCCACATCTCCGAGATGGCTAACAAGCATGTTGACCAGCCCAGCCAGGTTACCCACGTGGGCGACACCGTCCAGGTGAAGGTCATGGAGATCGACCTCGACCGTCGTCGCATCTCCCTGTCCATGAAGTCCGCTGCCGAGACCCTCGGCGTGGAGATCGAGGTCACCCCGCTTCCTTCCGAGAAGAAGGACGACGAGGCTGAGGCCGAGGCTACCGACGCTGAGTAGCCTGCATTCTAGCTTTCGTTAGCAATCATGCATGAGAAGACCCTCGGGACTGCTTCCGAGGGTCTTTTTATATGCGCGCCATAAGAATCATGGAAAGAAATGGACGAGGGATGGTTTGCAGCGCTGCACGCGGGTAGAATCGCTTGACTGCTACGTGCTGCCAATTGCGCGTGACCGTGGACCAACCTGGTTTGCGCGCGCATGAAAGGGGAGTAATGTCCGAATCAAACCGCGTTCCAAGGGCTCCTCGTCCGCTCAGCGAGTATCCGGTGGTGCTCTTTGATTTTGATGGCACCGTTGCCGATACGCAGCCTGCCATCTTCCGCGTCGCCATGCAGATTATGCGCGACCACGGCTATGATCCCGATCCCTCCAAGATGCTCACTATGATTGGGCCTCCGCTTGAAGAGGGATTCTCCCTGGTGTGCGGTATGGACAAGGCCGAGGCGCGTGAATGCGCAGACGCGTATCGCGATCTGTTCTCCCGCACCGTTACGCCGGATGAGTTTCCGCTGATGCCCGGCATGCGCGAGTTGCTAGACGCGCTTGTGGCATCCGGCCGCAGACTCGCGGTCGCTACCTCCCGTATGGAGGAGTCCGCGCAAGAGATGATCGCCTCGCTTGGCCTCACGCAGTTTGAGGCCATCATCGGTCGCATCCACGGCGTGCGCTACTCCAAGGCGGAGTCTATCGAGGGCGCGCTGCAGGCGCTGCGCGTTTCCGCGCGCGACGCCATCATGGTGGGCGACCGCATGCACGACGTGATCGGCGCTCGCGAATGGGAGATGCCCTGCATCGGCCTGTATTCCGGCGCGGCGTATCCCGGCGAGCTCGAGGAGGCGGGCGCCGTCGCCACCTGTCACTCCGTAGAGGAGCTTGGACACCTGCTTGGTTTGTAAGCTCCTTTTGGCGCCTGCGCGGTTGGCGTTTGCGCTGCCGGCGGTGCGGTATCGCACGGCGTCGCACGGAATCCAAGCGGCGTCATACAGGTAAGATAGTGGGCGTCACATGCTCAAAACTAGATTGATTGCGAGGATCACGTTTATGGATACAGAGCTTATGGGGCGTATCGAGGCATATGTGGACGAGGTCTGGGAGGACGTTGTCGCCGATATCTCCAACTTGGTGAGCCATCCTTCCATTGCCGATTCCTCGGCGGCTACGGCTGGCGCGCCGTTTGGCGAGCATGTCCGCGGCGCGCTCGACTGCGCGCTTTCCATCGCTGAGCGCTTGGGCTATACGGTTGGCGAGGACGAGGGCTACGTTGGCTTTGCCGATGTGCCGGGTGAGAGCGAGCAGCAGATCGCCACCATCGCCCATGTGGACGTGGTCCCTGCCGGCCCCGGTTGGGCGACCGATCCGTTCAAGATGGAGCGTCGCGAGGGCTGGCTGCTGGGCCGCGGCGTTATCGACGACAAGGGCCCCGCGGTACTCTCACTCTATGCCGGAGCTTTCTTGCTGCGCGAGAACATCAAACCCCGTTACACCTTCCGCGCGCTGCTTGGTTGCGACGAGGAAGTGGGCATGACCGACGTGCACCATTACCTGGAGCACCATGACCACCCGCTGTTCCTCTTCACGCCGGACGCCGAGTTCCCCGTCTGCAATGCCGAGAAGGGCTGTTTCGGCGCTACCTTTACCACCGCGCCCGTCTCCGGCGGTCTTATCCGCTCTTGGAGCGGCGCCGAGGCGACCAACGCTATTCCCGGCGAGTCCGTTATCGAGCTCGCTATCGACGCGGCGAATCTGCCTGCTCCCGCCGCCAACGCCGACCGTTTGCAGGTCGTCTCGGTCGAGCCCGGCGTCAGCCGTATCGTGGCGCACGGCATCGGAGGCCATGCGTCCTTGCCTGAGGGTACCGTCAACGCGATCGCCCTCATCGTCGGCTACCTGCGCGAGTCCGGCGTTCTCGGCGACGCCGCCGCGTCCGCGCTCGACCTTCTCGCCCAGATACATCTCGACGCGGCGGGCACGGGTCTTGGCATCGCTACGCAGAGCCCTGCCTTTGGTCCTTTGACCTGCAACGCGGGCACCGTGCGTGTTTTGGATGACGGCCGCATCGAGCAGACTATCGATGTGAGGTTCCCGGACAGCATCGATGCGAACCAGTTGGCCCAGCGCTGCGGCGAGGTTGCCCTTCGCTACGGCGGCGCGGTCGAGACCTCTCGCGCCAAGCCGCCCTTCTCCGTCGACGCGTCCTTGCCTCAGGTGCAGACCCTGATCGACATCTACAACGGCGTCACGGGCCGCAATGCCAAGCCGTTTGCCATGGGCGGCGGAACCTATGCGCGCAACTTCAAGAGCGCCGTCTCCTTTGGTCCTGAGGACAACCAGCTGGTCCTGCCCGATTGGGCGGGTACCATGCACGGTCCCAACGAGGCCGCCAAGGAGAGCCTGCTGCGCGAGGCCCTCAAGATGTATATCATGGCCATCCTGCAGCTTATGGAGCTTGATTACTAATCGGGTGTTTGCCTGGGCGGGTTGGTCGCTTGGATCGGTGCGGGGGGTGCCAAGGGACTCTCGTCCATAAACTAATATATGGTCAACTTATGATTGCGCTATGCCCGCTGCGCGCGGGGAAGAGCGCGGTAGGGGCGTCGGCGTTATCGGCGCCCCTCTTTTGTAAGCTGGCTGTAAATCGATGGTTTGAACAGGGTAATGCTTGGTCAAAAGCAAGTAATGACCTGCAAACGCGCTCATTTCTTCCGTGAACGAACGATATCTTACTTAATCGAAGAGCGGACGGGCGGCATGGGGCCGCACCGCACCGCACCGCGCGCCCCATCCTCGGCGCCGTTCATTCTCGGAAGGAGAACCATGTTCGAATATAACTGCTCTCGTCGTCAGTTCCTCGGTCTCGCCGGTGGCGTCGCCGCTTTCGCCGGTCTCGGTCTTGCCGGTTGCGGCAACTCCTCTACTCCCGCCGCTGGTTCCGCTGAGGACGCCGCCGCTTCCACCCTTACCGGTGAGGTGACCTACGACGGAGCATCCTCGTTCCAGGCGCTCGTCGAGGCTGCCGCTGAGAAGTTCATGGACGAGAACCCCGACGTTTCCGTTTCCGGTTCCGGCAACGGTTCCGGCACCGGCCTGACCGCCGTTGCCGCCGGCACCGTCACCATCGGTAACTCCGACGTCTTCGCCGAGGAGAAGCTCGAGGCCGCCGACGCCGAGAAGCTCGTCGACCATGAGGTCGCCGTCGTGGGCATGGGCCCTGTGGTCTCCAAGAACGTCACCGTCGACGACCTTACCCTCGAGCAGCTCAAGGGTATCTTCTCCGGCGCTATCACCAACTGGTCCGAAGTTGGCGGCGACGACGCTCAGATCGTCGTCCTCAACCGTAAGGCTGGCTCCGGTACCCGCGCCACCTTTGAGTCCGCTGTCTTTGGCGATGAGGAGAACACCTTCAAGGGCGACGCCGAGCTCGACAAGTCCGGCGACGTCCAGACCCAGATTGCCGCTACCGACAACGCGATTTCTTACCTTGACTTCTCCCACTTCGATGACTCCAAGTTCAACGCCATCAAGGTTGGCGGCGTGGAGCCCAAGAGCGAGAACGTCTACGACAACTCCTTTGTCATCTGGGCTACCGAGCACATGTACTGCGCCAAGGACGCCGATGAGGCTACCACCGCTTTTCTGGAGTACATGCTTTCCGACGAGGTCCAGGGCTCCCTGGTCGAGGAGCAGGGCTTCATCCCCGTCTCCGAGATGAAGGTCACCAAGGACGCTTCCGGCAAGGTTTCCACCAAGTAATAGAAGCCCGTTAGAAGAGGAAGGATGCGTGATGGCACGTCAAATGCCAAAGCGCAACCTGGAAAAAGTGGGCCTGGGTGTCACGGGTGCGTGCGTCGCGCTCGTGACACTCGTTGTGTGTGCGCTGATTTTCATGGTTGCTCAAAAGGGTCTGTCGGCCTTTTTCAAAGACGGCGTCAACGTTGTCGAGTTTTTTACCGGTACCACGTGGGACCTGCATAACGCGCAGGAGAACGGTATGCCCTTCACCGGTGCCCTTCCCCTGATCGTGACGTCGTTCTCGGTCATGGTGCTCTCCACCGCCATCGCCCTGCCCGTCGCTATCGGATCGGCCATCTTCGCGGTCGAGATTCAGCCCAAGTTTGGCCAGAAGGTGTTCCAACCCCTGATCGAGCTGCTGGTCGGTATCCCGTCGGTCGTCTTCGGCCTTATTGGCTTCCATGTCATCGTCGGTGCCATGAAGGCGATCTTCAACGTGCCCACGGGCCTGGGCATCCTGCCGGGCTCCCTGGTGCTGGCGATCATGATTCTGCCCACCATCACCACGCTTGCGATCGATGCCCTGCGCGCCGTGCCCGACAGCTATCGCCAAGGATCGCTTGCGCTGGGCTATACCCGCTGGCAGACCATCTGGCACGTGGTCCTTCGAAGCGCGTTGCCCTCGCTCATGACCGCCGTCATCCTGGGCATGACCCGCGCCTTTGGCGAGACCCTGGCCGTGCGCATGGTTATCGGCGGTATCGAGACCATGCCGAACGGCCTGCTCGATGCTGCGTCTACCATCACCACCACGCTGACCACCAGCATGGCCGTCTACGCCGACGGCTCAGTCCAAAACGATGTGCTGTGGTCGCTGGCCCTGATGCTGATGGGCATGTCGCTCATCTTCATCCTCATCATCCATCTCATTGGTAAGAAGGGGGCGACCGAACGTGCCTAATACCCAAGCGGCTCCCGTCGCGTCTGCGGAATCCGCGCAGGACGCCCACATCAAGCGCGCCGGCATGCAGGACAAGCTTGCAACGGGCGTGCTCACTGCCATCGTCGCCCTGGTCATGCTGCTCGTCGTGTCCATGATCGCCTACATCTTGTTCCAGGGTATAGGCATGCTGTTCAAGCCCGGCTTCCTTACCGAGGCCGCACGTTCCAACGGTACCGAGGGCGGCGTCGCCTACCAGCTGTTCGACTCGTTCTACATGCTGTTCCTCACCCTGATCATCTCGGTGCCCATCAGCTTGGGCGGTGCGGTGTTTTTGGTCGAGTACGCGCCGGACGGTCCCGTCACCACCATCGCCTCCACGGCGATCGAGACCCTCTCCAGCCTTCCCTCCATCGTCGTGGGCATGTTCGGCTTCCTGGTGTTTTCGGTTAATTTGGGGTGGAAGTATTCCATCATCTCCGGCGCCGTGGCCCTTACCATGTTCAACATCCCCATCCTGGTGCGCGTGATCCAGCAGGCTCTGGAGGATGTTCCCCAGTCGCAGCGCGATGCGTGCCTGGCCATGGGCCTCACTCGCTGGGAGGCCACTATCCACGTGCTGATCCCTGCCGCTATGCCCGCCATCGTCACCGGCGTGGTGCTCTCCGCTGGCCGCGTTTTCGGCGAGGCCGCCGCGCTGCTGTTCACCTCCGGTATGTCCAGCCCCGTGCGCCTCAACTTCGCGACCCTTAACTTTTCCAGCCCCACCTGCGCATGGAACGTGTTCCGTCCCGGCGAGTCGCTTGCCGTGCACATCTATAAGATCTACGGCGAGGGCAGCCCGCAGGCCCAGGAGATTGTCTGGGGTACCGCTGCGTTGCTGATGATCTGCGTCTTGCTGTTCAACATTCTCGCCCGCATCGTGGGCAAGGTCCTTGCAAGGAGGATGACCGCAGAATGACAAACGAGACCGACCAGTTCCTCGATAGCGTCGCCACCAGCGAAGCGGGCGGTCGCCGCCGCCGTGGCCGCGCCACTTCCAGCGAGGTTGTCCTCGCCGCGCGTGACGTCAACGTCTACTACGGCGACCATCATGCGCTCCACGGCACCACGCTCGATTTTCACAAGGGCGAGATCACCGCTCTCATTGGCCCGTCCGGTTGCGGCAAGTCGACCTTCCTGCGCAGCCTCAACCTTATGAACCGCGAGATCCGCGGATGCCGCGTCGAGGGCGAGATCATCTATCGCGACCACAACATCAATACGCCCAAGGAGAACCTCTACGAGCTGCGTCGCTCCATCGGCATGGTGTTCCAGCAGCCCAACCCGTTCCGTAAATCCATTTACGAGAACATCGTCTTCGCGCCCAAGCGCCACGGTCTTACCAACAAGGCCGAGCTCGACCAGCTGGTTGAGGAGAGCTTGCGCGGCGCCGCGTTGTGGGACGAGGTGAAGGACAAGCTCGACAAGAGCGCCTTCGCGCTGTCTGGCGGTCAGCAGCAGCGTCTCTGCATCGCCCGCACCCTCGCCCTCAAGCCTGACGTCATCCTGTTCGACGAGCCCTGCTCCGCGCTCGACCCCATCTCGACGCTCGCCATCGAGGACCTTATGAACTCTTTGGCCGAGGAGCGCGCCATCATCATCGTCACCCATAACATGGAGCAGGCGTCGCGCGTATCTAACCGAACCGCCTTCTTCTATATGGGCGATATGGTGGAGTATGGCGAGACCGACCAGATCTTCCAGCGCCCCCAGGACAAGCGCTTGAACGATTACCTCACCGGCATGTTCTCCTAGCCGCCGGTCCTTGTCCTTTCGCTTGCATCACATACGCGCGCCCTTCTAGTCCGGGGCGTGCACACCCGTCGCGCCACGCCATGGCTGCGCGATGCGGACCTTCCCTTTGCGGCGGCTCGGCCTTAGGCTCCGGGTCGCCGCATCGCTATGTCTCGATTCGGCACGGATCTTTCGCGCCGTCGCCAACAGCCCTGTGTACCTGCTAGGATAAAAGGTTGGAAATGATCGTGCGCGCCGCCCGTCTGCGTCCGCGCGCTTGGAAGGTGGTAGACATGGCGATTTTGCTGGGGTGCGACTCGGTTCATTTGGAGTTTCCCACCAAGCTCATCTTGGGTAGCGTCACGCTGGGCGTGGACGAGGGCGACCGCATCGGCATCGTGGGCACCAACGGCGACGGCAAGTCCACGCTGCTTTCCGTTCTCGCCGGAACGCTCGAACCCGATGAGGGCCGCGTGACGCACCGTCGCGACGTCCACGTTGGCCTGCTTGGCCAGCGCGATTCGCTGGATTCTGACGACACCGTGCACCATGCGGTGGTGGGCGATATGCCCGAGTACGAATGGGCGGCGTCGCCTCGCATCCGCCAGATTCTGGACGGCCTTATCGCCGACGTTCCCTGGGAGGGCAAGGTGGGCGAGCTCTCCGGTGGCCAGCGCCGCCGCGTCGACCTGGCTCGCTTGCTCATTGGCACCTATGACGTGCTTATGTTGGACGAGCCTACCAACCACCTTGATATGCGCACCATCAACTGGCTCGCCGAGCACTTGAAGCAGCGCTGGCACGCGGGGGCGGGCGCCTTGCTGGTGGTCACCCATGACCGTTGGTTTTTGGACGAGGTCTGCACTTCTATGTGGGAGGTCCATGACGGCAAGGTCGACCCCTTTGAGGGCGGTTACTCCGCATATATCCTGCAGCGCGTGGAGCGCGACCGCATGGCGCAGGTGGCAGAAGAGCGCCGCCGCAACATGGCGCGCAAGGAACTGGCATGGCTTTCGCGCGGCGCTCAGGCCCGCAGCACCAAGCCCAAGTTCCGTGTCGACGCCGCCCGAGAGCTCATCGCCGACGTTCCCCCCGTGCGAAACGAGCTGGAGCTCAAACGTCTGGCTGTAAGCCGCCTGGGCAAGCAGGTGATCGACGTCCTCGACGTGACCGCTGGGTATACCGATAGCTCCGCCGGCGATCCCGCCGCCCCCGTGCTGGAGGACGTCACCTGGCTTATCGGCGCGGGCGACCGCTACGGCCTGCTTGGTGCCAACGGCGCGGGAAAGACCACGCTGCTCGACGTTATCCAGGGCAAGATCCGTCCGCGAACCGGCCGCGTCAAGATTGGCCAGACGGTCAAGTTTGGCGTGCTCTCCCAGCAACTGCATGAGCTCGACCCGTACGAGACGGATACCATTCGCGAGGTTCTCTCTCGCTACAAGCGCGTCTACGTTGTCGACGGTAAAGAGACCAGTCCCGAGAAGCTGCTGGAGCGCCTGGGCTTCACCACCAAGCAACAGTGGAGCCGCATCTGCGACCTCTCCGGCGGCCAGAAGCGCCGCCTGTCGCTGTTGCTCACCATTTTGGAAGAGCCCAACGTGCTGATTTTGGACGAGCCCGGCAACGACCTGGATACCGATATGCTCGCCATCGTGGAGGACCTGCTCGACGGCTGGCCCGGCACGCTGATCTTGGTGACGCACGACCGCTTCTTGATGGAGCGCGTGACGGATTCGCAATTCGCCTTGATCGATGGCCGCCTTCGCCATATGCCCGGCGGCGTTGACCAGTATCTTAAGGCGGCCGACGAGCTCGATGCTGCGGCAAGCGCCAGGCGCGCGGCGGGGTCTTCTTCTGGCGGTGCGTCGCCGGCTACTTCGCCCTCGTCCAAAAAGGCGCAGTCAAGTGCTGCCGCAGGCATGTCGAATGCTGAGCGCCAGCGCCTGAAGAAGGAGGTCGCATCGCTCGAGCGCAAGATGGATACGCGCCGTGCGCGTATCGAGGAGCTCGAGGCGGGCATGTTCGATATCGATCCCACGGACTTCGCGGCCCTGACCGCCCAGCAGGAGTCGATTGCGTCAGCGAAGGATGAGCTGGACGAGTTGGAGATGGCGTGGCTCGAAGCCAGCGAGCAGCTGGGGGAGTAGCCTGCCGACTGTGATAGCGTCGCTGTGGCGGCATCGCTGAGGTTGCATCGCTGAGGTTGCATCGCTGAGGTTGCATTGCCTATCGATGCCTTCGCGCGGAAGGCCGCCTGAGCCCAGGATGGGTGCCGGACCAAAAAGCGAGTTGGTGCGGAAATAGGGGTGTGCCAAATAATCGCTTAGTGCGGAGGTTGGGACAAATAGTCGCTTAGTGCG